>RCUU01000010.1_pt1 | contig 98054 bp, 95 predicted proteins | sample 2166211 | NCBI WGS metagenome assembly RCUU01 (sample SAMN09932620, study PRJNA488358) | compost metagenome | feature: garden; material: soil; isolation source: compost soil in phenylacetic acid-enriched culture | place: Germany: Experimental Botanical Garden Goettingen | collected 2016-01-27
CATAAGCCCATACAGCAATTCCACAAAATCATTGAGTATGTCCGTATATTGGACAGAAGAAGGTCCTGTAATTCTCAACTCCACTCTTAATTTGCAGCGAGGAGATTTACTAATAAGTCTGGGAGGCTTAAATAGTCAGGAGCTGCTTGGCGAGCTGAAAAAAGTAATCTCGGCCGAAAATGAAGAGTGGGTAAAAATGCGGGGATCGGGTGTCATGATAACCGATTCGTTTCTCAAGCATTTAAACCTCGTAAACGAAGATAACACTGTAGAAATTTCCGTGAAGCGTAATGGTGAAGTTATGTCGTTCAATCTCCCATTTAATAAAAAAAATGTTCAAGAATCTTTGAACACACCCTTTGATACGGGAAACTGTAATTATAGCTACACGATTAATGAAGACCTCTCACTCGGAATTTTACAAATTAACGCTTGTATTTTTGACGAAGAATACAAAAACACTTTGCAAAATTTCTTCGCCGAGGTGAACCAGCTAAAGATTGATCATGTAGCGGTAGACTTACGGAACAACACCGGAGGAGATTCAAGAGTCATTGACGAATTTCTGAGATATGTAAATGTCGATAAATTCACTACTTTTTCGGGATTAGTCCGCTTTTCACTACAAGCTAAAGAGCTTAGGAATGGGGACTTGTCTAGCGGCTCTAAAAGATTCCCGTCAGCTGAAATGAAAAATACGGATCAAGTCAGCCCCGCCTTCTCGGGCAAGCTTTATGCTTTGACATCGGCTAAAACGTTCAGTTCAGGCAATATGTTCGCTGTTATGCTGCAAGATAATAAAATAGGTACAATTATTGGAGAGTCTACAGGTAATCAGCCTTCAGCTTATGGAGACATACTTGATTTTTCACTCCCTCATTCACAATTCCAATTTACTTTATCTTATAAGCAGTTTTTCCGACCAAATGAACAGCTAAACGACCAGCTCACGTTAGAACCGGATATCCCGGTCTATACAACTCGCCAGGATATTATTGATGGTCGCGATGCTCAATTAAGCAAGCTGGAAGAAATGATCAAAACAGAGCAATAGATACGAGGAAAAATGGATTCAATAAAAGAGAAACGGCGGTACAAGGAAGCTCATCCTTGCACCGCCGTTTCCAGCTTCTGATCGAGTCGCTGTATGATCTATTCAACCAGTTCCTTTACTTGACCGGAAGCACTAGCGCCATTCCGTGTTTTGGATGCAGGCCACAGCCATGTTCCAAGCAGGATTCCGACCAGACCAATGACGATAATCACTATACCAAAAATAAGGAAGGTATGAGCAGGTCCGACAGCTTGTACCATAAGTCCGCCAAGCAGCGGCGCTGTAATCATAACTACACCTAAAATTGTACTTTGAATGCCAAAAACACGACCGATCATATTAGGAGGTGTTTCTTTTTGCAGACAATAATTGAAAGTTACCATATACATCCCGTTGCCTATGCCAAGCATAAAGCCTAATACCAATACCAGGAGGACCGGAGTATCTTGAGGTAAAAGTCCCAGCCCGCCAATCGATGCACCTATCAGCGCATAACCACTTCCAAACCTCCAGCCATGCCTGACTTCACGATTCATTTTGTTCATGATAAGAATAATGCTTATGGCACCCACACCGGATGCTGCCACCATCCAACCAAGCAGTGATTCCTGACTAGGGGCAAGCTCACGAAAGAGGCTGGTGAACTGAAAGTCGATCATTTGAATAGCAAGTGCCCCGATTAACCCAAACAGCATAGATGACAGCAGCAATCGACTGCGTATAATGAAGCTCCAGCCTTCTTTCCATATAGCAGATAATGATTCCCTCTGCTTTTCCGTACTCTTGGATAACTTCTCCCCTTCTTGAGCTCTGCTTCCGACTTCTTTTCCCACACTCCACAGCAATAAATAAGAACTTAATCTGAAACAAGCATTGAGTACTATGCACCACTGCGGCGAAAGGAGAGACAAAGCGAAACCGCCTAATAAAGGCCCCCCGATTTTAGATCCCTGATTAACGATCCCGTTAAGCGAGGTCGCCTGAAGCAGTTGGTCCTCCCTGACTATACTTCGTGTCAACGCCTGCTGAGCAGGTACGTTCAATGTAGAGATCGCCGCCCGTGTAATAAGTAATGGAAACAGCCAAACCATATTCGGAGCCAACAATATGAACAGTGTCAGTACCGCTGTAAGCAAATCACAAATACGCATCAGCTTCAGCTTGTTTAACCGATCTGCAGCGACACCGGCAATCGAACCGAGCAGAATACCAGGCAGTGCATTAGCAATCGGTATCAGGGCCAGCATCAACGGACCGGCATGCCAGCGATAACCTACAAGCACCTGAATGGCCAGTGTATCGAACCAATCGCCAAAGGTAGCTGCAGTATAAGCGCTGTATACCCGAACATACACTTTATTACGAAGCAGACTTAATTTTTCTTGTTGTGAAGCTGTTGAAGCTGTCATACACATTCCTCCAAATCGCAGTAAGCTTAAGCTGATATTTACTGTAAAGGAGAAATGTCAGAGAATGATCAGAGGATCATTAGACCCCATTGAGAATGTTATAAATGGTGCCTTCCAGTAGTTTAATCTTTTTTTTCAGACCCAACCGTTCCTGTTCTTCATCATAAATGTATGTATACTTCTGCCGCAGCTCTTTCTTGATAGGGAATTTGCCGCATTCAAAATAAAATGAAATACGGTATAAAGCCAGCAGCTTTAACGGTACAAAGCCAGAGCTCTCCAGCACTTGAATCCCCTCGTCCAACAGTTTTTCCCCTTCGCCCCATAGCTGGCGGTTAAACATCCATAGTCCCTTAACAATTTTGTAGCTTCCAATCTCACGCAGAAAGGGTGACGTGGATAGTATGTCAACTTCAATCGCTTTCGCCATCTGTTCCAGCACATCCTGCCTTACCCCCGCAACCAAATGCACAAACATCTCTGTAATAGCCACTTGCGGAATAAAATATTCGTAGTCCTGCTGCTTGATAACCCTATGGCTTTTTTTCAAGCGCTCCAAAGCTTTATCCGTTTCACCGGCCATTGCAAGTAAATCAATTATATTGAGGATCTCCATTTCTCTGTGCTGCTCGGGAGACAACAGCTTCTTCTCCAGCAATTGTTCACAAAGTGCTGCAGCATGCTTTGGCTTAATCAAATTAATGTAATATAATACCAGCCAATATAATCGTTCCTCTATTGACACCTCATTTGAAACCTCATTCGTATTCAGCAGCCACTCAATATCTCCATCTACGAAATGGACATATACAGAATAGTACGGATCGATTTTGAAACCAAGCACATCCTTTTGACGTGCAAGTGTGAGCATCGAACGACCTTGACCGTACCGGTGAAATTTCATAAATACATTACGCATCGTCTCATGAAGCTCCGGGTCCTGTATAGTAGGTGTTGCTTCCTCAACACTTCTTGGATTTTGCAGAGCCAGACTATAGCCCAAACCACGGATCGTTTTTATCTCCAAACCGGCATAAGGAGCAAGCTTCTTGCGCAGCCGGTATATATGGTCATCTACCGTTCGCTCGACGGGATATTCCATAGGCCACACATGATCCAACAGCTGCTCTCTACTGAAGATACGGCCTCTGTGCTGGTACAGGAATTGCAAAAGAGCAAACTCCTTTGGCAGCAACTCTACCGTTATGCCTTCAGCAGTTACTTTATATTCAATTCCCATGAATTCCAGTTGCATTCAGGTAAACCTTCTTTCCCTTGAATCAGCTTCATCCTAACTTTATACAGTCCATTCTTTATACAGTCCATTATACAGCCAAAAAGAAAGGACTGTCTCTTAGGTCACTTTATAACCTTCTGAGACAGTCCTATTATTAAGCGTTCCTTACTTTGTGCCCGTATGTCCGAACCCGCCCGCTCCGCGAAGCGTTTCAGACAGCTCTTCTACTTGCACTAATTGAACCTCCGGTACGATCTGAAATACCATTTGGGCGATCCGTTCATTGCGTGTAATTTTGAACGGCTCTTGACCCAAATTAATCAGCAGCACCTTAATTTCTCCACGATAATCCGCATCAATTGTACCTGGTGTATTCAAGCAAGTAATACCATGCTTGAAGGCGAGGCCGCTACGCGGACGAATTTGCGCCTCTAAGCCTCCTGGCATCGCGATTGCAATTCCTGTCGGGATCAATGTTCTTTGTCCTGGAGAAAGCACTACATCCTCTGTTACGGCTGCATACAGGTCAAATCCGGATGCGAGCTCGGACATTTTACGCGGCAATTCAATATCTTCATTTCCAGCTAAGCGATTAATTTGCACCTCAAATGACAAGTTCATCTCTCCTTATTCCCGATAACACACGATCCGAAGAGCCTACCATGGCGAGAGAATACGGTCGTTTGAACATTTCTTTAATCACACCGTTAACGTCATCCATCGTCACTGCTTCGATTCTTGCTATCATTTCATCAAGCGTATTATGCCGACCCATCATCAGTTCATTTTTGCCCAGACGGTTCATTCGGCTGCCTGTGCTTTCCAGGCTTAAGATCAAGCTTCCCTTTAACTGTTCTTTACCTTTTCTCAGCTCACTGTCCGAAATCCCGTTTAAAGATACATCATGCAAAATTTCTTTGGTCAGCGCAAGCACTTCCTGCGTCTGCTTGGGAGCTGTTCCGGCATACACTGTAAACAGGCCGCAATCGGCATATGAGCTGTGGTATGAATATACCGAGTAGGCGAGTCCGCGCTTCTCTCGAATTTCCTGGAACAGACGCGAGCTCATCCCGCCACCGAGCGTGTTATTAAGAAGCGCCATAGCATATTGATTGTCGGCTCCGATCTGCAGTCCGGGGAAGGACATACAGATGTGATTTTGCTCGGTTTTTTTGCGGAAAAACTCCAGCTCTCCTACGAAATCCGGCGCTGTAACAGCCTGCTGCTGAGCTGAATTGCTGAAATCTCCAAAATATTTCTCCAACAGATCAATAATGTTGTCGTCGATATTGCCTGCAACGCTGATTACTGTGTTTTCAACGGTATAATTTTGCCGCATGTATTCCTTAAGATGCTTGGGCTCCATCAACCGCAGCCGCTCCTCTGTTCCCAGAATCGGTCTAGCCAACGGATGCTTCCCATACGCCGCTACAGACATCAGATCGTGAACCATATCATCAGGCGTATCCTCATACATCGAAATCTCTTCCAGAATGACGTTTTTCTCTTTGCGCAGCTCTTCTGAATCAAAGAGCGAACGGAAGAACATATCAGACAGGACATCCACCGCTATAGGTAAATGCTCATCCAATACCTTGGCGTAATAGCACGTATATTCCTTGGAGGTAAAAGCGTTAACATTACCGCCGATCGCATCAAATTGCTCCGCTATCTCTTTGGCATTAAAGCGCTCTGTTCCCTTAAACAGCATGTGTTCAATAAAATGAGAAATTCCGCCCTGCTCAGAGCTCTCATTCCGTGACCCTGTCTTGACCCATATGCCAAACGACACCGAACGGCAGGTCGGTATTCTCTCCGTGACCACCCGAAGGCCGTTTTTTAACTGCACTTTATTCACGACTGGCCCTCCTATAACTAATTAACTACAATAAATGCAAGACTATCCTATCAAAAAAAACCACTTTCCTCAACTCTGCGGAATATATACGCGATTCGGTGAGAGTGTCTCCTCAACTGTACCCAGAGCAAGCCCCTTGCTGCGTATGACATTGATCATGCCTTTTAGTGCATCACGGGAAGAAGCTGTAGGATGCATCAGGATAAGTGAGCCAGGCTCTACCTTTTTCGAAATTTTACTTACAATTGAATCTGCCGACGGCTTCATCCAATCCACTGTATCCAATGTCCACAGCACCGTCTTCAGCCCTTGCTCGGCAGCCAAAGCCACTGTCCTGTCATTAAAATCACCTGACGGAGGAGCAAACCAGCGGTTCTCAACACCAAGCTTGTCTTTTAGCAAATCTTTGGTTTTGGATATTTCCAGCCTGGCTCTTGTTGACTCCAATTGGCTCATATTCGGATGAGAGTAGGCATGATTTTCAATTTGATGGCCTCTTTTTTGAATTTCTAAAGCCAAATCTCCATTTTTCTTCAACCAGCTTCCATCAAAAAAGAAGGTTGCTTTTACTTTATTTTCATCCAGAATATCAAGCATAGGGACGATGTATTCATTCCCCCATGCAACGTTAATCATAAACGCCACCATCGGCTTATTCGGGTTCCCGCGATAAATAGGATGGGTTCCCAGATCATCGAGATTCACTTTTGGCTTAATTTCACGGTAGACATATTCAATAGCTGTGCCTTCCGGTTTGAGCCGGGCCTTTTGATATGTACCTTCCACATCAACCTCAAGTCCGTTGTAGCCGGGAATCGCCTTCCATACCCGATCCACAACCGCATCAACGGGCTCTATTCTGCGTTTGGCTGCCTCCTCCTGAATCGTGGACAACAGCTTCTCCTCACCCTTGCTATCTGCGAGCCAGCTAAAAGCATCCTTGCCTGATTCCCCATCCTTCAAGCCTTGGACAAATTCACGGATTCCCGCAAATTGGCCAAGTGCCATAACGACTAAAATACATATGAAAATAACCGCAAATTTATTACGATTCATGGCAGACTCATCCCTTCAGGGGGTTTTGTCCTCATCATATGTGAACAGGCAATCAATTATTCTGGAGAGTAAGAAACTATAAAAAATAAAAAAGAGCCAGAATTAATTCATTCTGTCTCTTTTCCCGCGATCATAGGATGAGTGAAGAGTAACCGTTATGATTACTCTGTCTCCGCGGTCAGTACAGCTTTGCGGGAAAGATTGACCCGTCCCTGTTGATCGATCTCTGTAACTTTAACCGTCACAGTGTCTCCGATCGCTACAACATCCTCCACTTTTGCAACACGTTCTGTTGACAGCTGGGAAATGTGCACAAGACCATCTTTACCTGGCAAAATCTCAACGAAAGCACCAAATTTCTCAATTCGTTTTACAGTACCCACATATATTTCACCAACGACGACTTCCCTGACGATGCCCTCGATAATAGCACGTGCCTTATTATTCATTTCTTCATCGGTTGAAGCAATAAACACACGACCGTCCTGCTCGATATCGATTTTTACGCCGGTTTCTTCGATGATTTTGTTAATAATTTTACCGCCTGCACCGATAACATCACGAATTTTATCAGGATTGATGTTCATAATCGTAATCTTAGGCGCATAAGGTGACAAATGCTCTTTTGGCTTTTGGATGCGCTCCATCATTTTAGACAAAATGAACATGCGTCCTTCTCTAGCCTGTTCAAGCGCGTCAGTCAAAATTTGACGATCAATTCCGTCAATTTTAATATCCATTTGGATCGCTGTCACACCTTCGGAGGTTCCGGCAACTTTAAAGTCCATATCGCCAAGATGATCCTCCATACCTTGAATGTCCGTCAGAATGGATACATGTTCTCCATCTTTAATCAGACCCATAGCAACACCGGCAACAGGCGCTTTGATCGGTACACCCGCATCCATCATCGCCAGCGTTCCGGCACAAATACTTGCTTGAGAAGTTGAACCGTTCGATTCAAGCACTTCAGACACGAGACGGATCGTGTACGGGAATTCAGATTCCGGTGGAATTACTTTGGAGAGTGCTCTCTCGCCAAGCGCACCATGTCCAATTTCACGACGGCCAGGCGCACGAAGCGGACGTGCTTCACCTACGCTGAACGGCGGGAAGTTGTAGTGATGCATGAAGCGTTTGGACTCTTCCGGATGAATTCCGTCCAAAATTTGCACATCGCCAAGCGCACCAAGTGTACATACACTAAGCGCTTGAGTTTGGCCACGGGTAAATAACCCTGAACCATGCGTGCGAGGTAGAAGGTTAATGTCACATTCGATCGGACGAATTTCATTCAATTTACGGCCATCCGGACGAATCTTATCATGAGTAATCAAGCGGCGCACTTCTTCTTTGACGATGTCATGCAGCACTTCCTTAACATCGCCAAGCAGCTCCGGAGACTCTATGTACTTCTCCTCAAAATGGGCCACTGTCTCATCGTTGATGGCATCAATAGCATCCTGACGAGCATGCTTCTCGGCAATCTTTACAGCTTCAACAAGGCGAGCTTCTGCAAATTCACGAACTTCGCGGTTTACAGTTTCATCAACGGAGTGAAGTACAACCTCCATTTTCTCCTTGCCCGCAATCGCCACAAGTTCTTCGATAACAGCTACGATTTTCTTGATTTCGTCATGTCCAAACATAATGGCCTCAAGCATTACCTCTTCCGGCACTTCGTTTGCTTCAGCTTCCACCATCATAATAGCATCTTTTGTACCAGACACTACGACATAAATGTCGCTGGCTTCTTGTTGGGCAATGTCCGGATTAATGACAAATTGACCGTTAATGCGTCCGACAGACACGCCGCCAATAGGTCCATTAAACGGTACATCTGAAATGCTTAATGCAGCGGAAGTACCGATCATTGCGGCGATTTCCGGAGAACAATCCTGATCCACACTCATGACCAGATTTACAATTTGCACATCGTTACGAAAGCCCTCTGGAAATAAAGGACGAATCGGGCGGTCAGTAAGGCGGCTGGCGAGGATCGCTTTTTCACTAGGGCGACCTTCTCTTTTAATAAATCCACCTGGGATTTTACCAACAGCATACAGCTTTTCTTCATAGTTCACAGTCAATGGAAAGAAGTCCAAATCCTTAGGACCCGGAGAAGCCGTTACCGTACACAATACAGATGTATCTCCGTACCGAACCATAACTGCTGCATTCGCCTGCTTAGCCAGACGACCGGTTTCCAGAATTAGAGGTCTTCCTCCTAACTGCATTTCTACATGTTTTTCCATGTGATCCCTCCTTGTTCCATTAAAAGTTCGGTACAAAACTCATTATTTCCTGCTTTAGCCTGATTCATAAGAAAAATCGTTTATCGACGTATATTTCCGACTCTTGATCCCGGAGCGATCATGGAAGCGAGCTTGAACCATTGCTTAAAGCAATTCACAATAATCTTGTCCCAATCACAACAAAAGCCCCTGACGGAGCTTATGTAAGATACGAATATAATTTTATATTCTTGCTGTTAAAAAGCAACCTAGCAAGCGCTCCATCCGCTTCAACAGCGGATCGGAGGTTACCAGGCTGCTTTAGTACAACAAAGGCAAAATTAACGACGCAATCCGAGCTTCTCAATCAAAGCGGAATAACGTTTAACGTCTTTGTTCTTCAAGTAAGCGAGCAGCTTACGACGTTGACCTACCATTTTCAAAAGACCGCGACGAGAATGATGATCCTTCTTGTGCGTACGCAAGTGGTCAGTCAAATTAACGATGTTTTCCGTAAGGATAGCAATTTGCACCTCAGGTGATCCAGTATCGGATTCATGAGTTTTGTGCTCTTCGATCAATTGTTGCTTGCGCTCTTGAGTTAATGCCATCCTGTTCACCTCCCTTTAATATAATCGCCTGTAGCCTAGTAATCGGACGGTGAGACCAGACAACCAAGCTAAGGTTATGTGTAATGGACATATCAGAAAATATATCCACTTAAACAACGTTAATCAGTATAACATAACATTTACTCAAAAGTAAATGGGGTTGTCCTTAATACTCCATATAGAGCTCTAATCTATGGGCTGCAGCAATTCCCGCGCAGTCATAGCATCCTTCGTAATCTGAGACACTAATTCATCAATACCGTTAAACTTACGTTCTTCCCGAATGAAGTGGATCAGTTGTACTGTCAACAGCTCTCCATACAGGTCACCGCTGTAATCCAGCAGGTGAATTTCCAAGGTTGGGTGAAGGACGTTATCATGAAAGGTCGGTTTTACTCCAACATTCATTACGCCATGATACCATGCTCCGTTATGGTTGGCCCTAACTGCATAGACACCTTTAGCAGGCAACACATAGTGTTCGCCCGGCTGTACATTGGCCGTTGGGAATCCGATTTGACGGCCTCTTTTTTCCCCGTGCATTACAGTTCCTCTAATCGAATACGGGCGCCCTAACCATAAGCTCGTCAGGGATACATCTCCCTCCTGCAGCGCCTTGCGAATACCCGAGCTGCTTACCTTCTCACCTTCAATTAGAAAAGGAGGCACCGTATGCACATCCATGGCTTCTTCACTAAGCTCCCGCAGCATTCCGGCATGACCTTCCCCGCGATAGCCAAATCGGAAATCGAAGCCGACTACAGCAGTTTGGGTACCGAGCGGAAGCAGCATTCCATTTACAAAGTTGAGGGGACTAACCCGGGAGAAAGCATCATTAAACTCTACGATGTATAAATAATCTACACCCATCCCCCGCAGGATTTCTTCCTTTTCCTCCGGCGGTGTCAGGTAACCTTCATAGTCACCTTTCTTCATCACTTCTTTAGGATGCGGATGAAAGGTCATGACGGAAGCGGGAAGCCCCACCTGTGCCGCAAGCCGGACAGCAGACAAAATAACGCTGGCGTGACCCAGATGCAGACCGTCAAACTGGCCGATCGCCAGAACCTGCGGTCTTTTATAGGTTGTAATAATGTCCTCTGTTAAAGGATATGTTAAGGTTATCGTTTCCACAATTGTCTCACCTGCAATTTTACTGTGATTTAGTCTGGAAGAAATACTTTAACCGGAGTTACTGCTCCCGTAGATTCCTCCACCCGGAAAATACCTAGAAACTGTTGATTCGGCCCGTATAAGCGAATTGTACTTCCTTTAACCACCTGTGGTTCCACTACAGATGAAGAGAGGCGTTGTCCCTGAATAGCAGCCTTTACCTTCTCTTCCTGCACAGTATGCGCAGGCAAATGATGTACAGCTTCATCAACCGGTATCAAGTGAGCTTGCAGCGCTCCGGACTCCACAAACTCGGCAAGCTGCTCCAGCGTAATGCACTGCTCTTCTGAAATTCCCGCCGACATAGTTCTTTTAAGCTGTTCCATCGCCGCCGGAATTCCAAGCGCTCGTCCGATATCAACACAAAGCGTTCGGATATAAGTTCCCTTCGAGCACAGCGTTCGAAAAGAAATTCGCGGATGCGGTCCTTCAGGCTGAAACGATATCAAATCGAGCTCATAGATGGTTACCTCGCGTGGTTCGCGTTCAACCGTTTTTCCCTCACGTGCAAGCTCATACAGTCGTTTACCGTTCTGCTTGATCGCAGAATACATAGGAGGGATTTGAGAGATCGTTCCAGTAAACCTGGATAGAACCTCCTTCACCTGCGCCTCAGTGACCGACACATGGTCAACCTTCTCCACAACATTCCCCGACATATCCTCAGTATCTGTCGAGATACCCAGTATTAATGTCGCTTCGTACTCCTTGGGAAGCTCCTGCAAATATTCAACCATTCTCGTCGCGCGGCCTAAGCATAAGGGCAGTACGCCTGTTACGGCAGGGTCCAAAGTTCCTGTGTGACCAATTCGTTTCATTTTCAATATACCACGCGATTTCGCAACCACATCATGGGAAGTGAAGCCTACTGGCTTGCGAATAGGCAAAATCCCTTCATAGCTCATTTGCTTCATGGGGTTTATTGGGTTCATAGCTGAGCGTTCACCTGCTCAAGCACGCGTGGAATAATGTCACCCAGAGTACCTTCAATACGAGCACCGGCAGCCCGGATATGCCCGCCGCCCCCAAAGCTCTGAGCTACTCGCGCCACATCTACTTTGCCGGCTGAACGCATGCTTACTTTAACCGCGTTCTCATTAATTACCTTAAATAATAGGCCCACCTCTACCCCCTGAATATTGCGAGGATAGTTCACAATCCCCTCCAAATCTTCATGGATAGCTCCTGTCAATCTCATATCTTCATCATCAACTGCAACCCAGCTGATCTTTCCGTCCTCGCTGATTTGCAGTCCATTCAGGGCTCTCGTTAACAAGCGAAGCTGTGGAAGCGTCATTTGCTCAAGAAGCTCCTCGGACAAGCCAGGGCCATCCACCCCGTGCTCAAGCAGCTTGGAAGCGATTGCCATCACCTTTGGCGATGTGCTTGAGTAACGGAATCCTCCCGTGTCGGTCAGCAATCCTGTATAGAGCGCTGTTGCAACATCATGATCCAGAGGCTTGTTCATATATTGGAGAAGATCAAACAAAATCTCAACCGTCGCTGCTGCATTAGGTACGATAAGATTTACAGCACCATAAGCATCATTTGTTGGATGATGATCGATATTTACAATCTGTACATCATCACTAAAGAAAGCATTGCTCTTGCCTACTCGTTTAAAATCTGCGCAATCTACGCAAATTACATTTTTGTACTTGTTCTGGAGCGGAGTTTCCGATAGATCGACAATTTGCTCTGAATGCCATAAATAGCTCATTCGCCGCGGAATAGGTCCTTCATTGACCATCATGTAATTTTTACCCAGACATGAGAGAAGCCAGCCCACCACAAGGGTAGAACTGACTGCATCTCCGTCCGGCTGTACATGCGACACTACCAGGAAATCGTCGTGCTCCGTCAAAAATTGCTCAATTTGCCGGAACTCCTGTTCATTGGTCTGCATTGCCGTCTCCTTTAAATTCTCATTTTTCTTCATGTGTAATATCGCCCAGCAGCTTTTCAATACGGCTGCCGTAAGCAATAGATTCATCAAACTTGAATATCAGCTCGGGCGTATGTCTAAGCCGCATTCTTTTGCCAAGCTCGGTTCGCAAAAAACCGTTTGCTTTTTCGATTCCTTTGAGCGATTCCTTCTTAGCTTCTTCATCGCCAAAAACGCTCAAATAAATTTTTGCTTGTGACAGATCATTGGTCACATCGACGCCGGTCACTGTAACAAATCCAATACGTGGATCTTTCAGTTCACTTTGGATGAGTACACTGAGTTCTTTTTTTATTTGCTCGCTTACGCGGCCGGTACGATTTTTAGCCATTACGACACCTCACTGTTAACCTCTTACTATTTACGTTCGACAGTTTCCATTACGAACGCCTCAATAACGTCGCCTTCCTTGAGGTCATTGTAGTTATCAAGAGTAATACCGCATTCGTACCCTTGAGCAACTTCCTTAGCGTCGTCCTTAAAGCGTTTGAGGGAATCAATTTTGCCCTCGAACACAACGATACCGTCACGGATCAAGCGTGCTTCCGCAGCTCGGGAAATTTTTCCTGATGTAACCATACAACCCGCGATTGTACCCACTTTGCTAATTTTAAATGTGTTACGAACTTCAGCATGCCCGATTACGGATTCTTTATATACCGGATCAAGCATACCCTTCATCGCTTGTTCGATTTCTTCAATAGCGTTATAAATAACGCGATGCAAGCGAATATCTACTTTTTCCTGTTCTGCAGTTGCTTTTGTCTGACTGTCAGGACGGACATTAAAGCCGATAACAATCGCATTAGAAGCTGCAGCCAGAATAATATCAGACTCCGTAATCGCACCTGCGCCGCTGTGAATAATTTTCACGCGAACGCCTTCGACTTCGATTTTTTCAAGGGAGCCCTTCAATGCTTCAACGGAGCCTTGAACGTCAGCCTTGATAATCACGTTGAGATCCTTGATTTCGCCCTCTTTAATGTGACGGAACAAATCGTCAAGTGTAACTCGAGTATTTGCACCAAGGTCAGATTGACGTTGCGTGATCGCACGTTTATCGGCAATATGGCGAGCTTTTCGCTCATCCTCAAATACTATAAACGGATCGCCAGCTTGAGGAACCTCTGTAAGACCTGTAATTTCAATTGGAGTAGATGGGCCTGCTTCTTTGAGACGACGGCCTTTATCATTCACCATAGCACGAACGCGTCCGAAGCAGTTGCCTGCGACAAAAGCATCACCGACTTTGAGCGTACCGTGTTGAACGAGGATACGGGCGACCGGGCCACGGCTCTTATCAAGCTCGGCTTCAATAACCGCACCGCGAGCACGTTTATCCGGATTAGCTTTATATTCATTAACTTCTGCTACAAGCAGAATCATTTCAAGCAAACCTTCGAGGCCCATTTTTTGTTTCGCCGAAACGTTAACGAAAATGGTATCTCCGCCCCACTCTTCCGGTACGAGTCCGTACTCAGTCAATTCCTGCTTCACTTTATCAGGGTTAGCATCAGGCTTATCGATTTTGTTCACTGCAACGATGATTGGCAGTCCAGCTGCTTTCGCATGGTTAACAGCCTCTACCGTTTGCGGCATAACGCCGTCATCGGCAGCTACTACGATAATCGTAATATCTGTAAGCTGTGCACCGCGGGCACGCATTGCAGTAAACGCTTCATGACCCGGAGTATCCAGGAATGTAATTTTCTTACCGTTAATTTCAACTTGGTAAGCACCGATATGCTGCGTAATACCGCCAGCTTCTCCGCCTGTTACATTTGTCGAACGAATCGCATCCAGCAACGTTGTCTTACCATGGTCAACGTGACCCATGATCGTAACGACCGGAGGACGTTCCAACAGATCCGCTTCTTCATCCACTTCTTCGAGGGTTTCAAAGCGATCTTCCTCTACCGGGATTTTCACTTCTACTTCAACGCCAAAGTCGCCTGCCAGCAATAGAATTGTATCGATGTCCAGCTCCTGGTTAATGGTAGCCATTACCCCAAGGGAAATGAGCTTTTTAATAACTTCCGATGCGTCCTTATGAAGCAGCTTAGCCGTTTCACCAACAGTCATCGTACCACGAACGATAATCTTCTTAGGTGTGTTGTCGATTTTCTCGCGATACTGTTGAGGGGCTTGTGAGCCTTTGTTACGCCCCCCCTTACCGCCGCGGTTATTCTTATACCCACCCTGACGATTATCATCAAACCGGTTGTTTCTATTATTGTTGTTATTGAAGCCACCGCCGCCGCTGTTGCCTTTTCTCGCTCCTTGGCCTTGACCACCTTGGTTGCGGTTGGTGCCGAAGTTATTCGAACCGCCGCTTGTTCCGTTATTCGAGAAGTTACGGTTTTGCGATGATTGAGCTTGCGAATTGCGGGCTCCGCCATTGTTATTACCCTGATAAGAGGAATTCCCTTGGCCTTGTCCACGATTTGCTTGATTATTGTTATTACGATTGTTAGACGATTGTCCTTGATTCGAACCTTGAGTTGGTCGATTGCCTTGGGCAGGACGATTGCCTTGTTGCTGATGACTTCCCGTTGGGCGATTGCTTCTCTCTTGAGTAGCTGATGTGCTGCTCGTAGCAGCTTGATTATGGGTTGATTGTCTATTATTCATGCTAACCTGCTTTTCATGTTGATTTTTGTCACGATTTTGTCCTTGCTTCGCTTGTTGATTACGGCTCTGTTCTCCTTGCTGACCAGAATGCTCATTTGATGGTGTATTCGGCGCTTGACTTCCTCCTGCGGAAGCCGGAGCCGACGATTTGACTGGAGCTTCAGCTCGACTCGTACTCTCACGTTTTGCAGCTGCACTACTCTTAATATCCTTGAAAAATTTCTCTACACGATCAACAGCATCATTTTCCATAACACTCATATGATTATTGACCGGAATATCAAGACGCTTAAGAATAGTAATAATTTCTTTACTGCTCATATTGAGCGATTTAGCATATTCGTACACCCTGAGTTTATCTTTGTTCTCTTGTTTACTCAATATACTCCACCTCCGACGTTTTCACGATTTCTTTTCGAATCATATCGGCAAACCCTTGATCAGTCAGCGCAAGTATTACTCTTTCGGGTTTCCCTACACTGGTTCCCAGCCTTTCTCGATCAAATCCAATAAGCAAAGGAACTTTATAAGTTCTGCATTTATCGCGGAATTTCTTGTGGGTATTGGCAGATGCATCCTTGGCAACGATCACTAGTTTGGCTTCTGATGATCGGATCGACTTCAATACAATTTCATCTCCAGTTACGAGTTTCCCCGCCCGCATCGCCAGACCCAGACTGGAGAAAACTTTACTCATCGTCCCCGTCCTCTGCCTTATCTCTACTGGAGATGAACTCCTCTTCTACAGCCAGAAAATCATTTGCCAATTGTTCGTAGACATCCTGCCCTACCGTGGCCTTTAAGGCTCGATCCAGCGCACGATTTTTGTGGGCAAGCTTGAAGCAGGATACTTGACCGCACAAATAGGCTCCGCGACCTGATTTTTTACCGCTTAAGTCGATAGATACTTCACCTTCCGGAGACCGGACGACTCGAATCAACGATTTCTTCGGCATCATTTGCTGGCAAGCCACACATTTGCGCAGCGGAATTTTTCTAGTTTTCATTCCCTAAGCCCCCCCGTACCTACTTCTTAAGTTACGACGAACAGTGCATCATAACTATCTAATCGACGGAGACGGAATCCTGCGGCAATTCACCTTGATCGGTTTTCTCTCTACCAAATTCCTCTTCCGCCTGAGTTTCACTCTTGATGTCAATTTTCCAGCCCGTCAGCTTGGCAGCTAGTCTTGCATTTTGACCTTTAATCCCGATAGCTAGAGAGAGCTGATAATCAGGAACGATCACGCGGGCCATTTTTTCAGCTTCAAAAACTTGAACCTCTAATACCTTGGAAGGACTCAGGGCATTAGCAACATATTCCTCAACAGCTTCGGAATAACGTACGATATCAATCTTCTCGCCGCGAAGCTCATTCACGATCGTCTGAACGCGTGTACCCTTAGGACCAACGCAGGACCCAACCGGATCTACTTCGCTGTTGCGGGAATATACTGCAATTTTTGAGCGGAAGCCAGCTTCACGGGCAACAGAACGAATCTCTACGACACCGTCGAAAATCTCTGGAACCTCAAGCTCAAAGAGACGTTTCAACAGGCCAGGATGTGTACGAGACAGCAGGATTTGCGGTCCCTTTGTTGTGTTCTCCACCTTGGTAATATACGCCTTAATCCGGTCTCCGTGTTTGAATTTCTCATTAGGCATAAGCTCATTCAACGGAAGATGCGCTTCGATTTTACCAAGATCAACAAAAATATTGCGAGGGTCCTGACGCTGAACAATCCCGGTTACGATATCCTCTTCCTTCTCTACGAAAGCATTGTAGATAAGTCCGCGCTCTGCTTCACGAATCCGCTGTGTAACAACCTGTTTCGCAGTTTGAGCGGCGATACGGCCAAAATCACGCGGCGTTACTTCAATTTCTGCTACATCATCAAGCTGGAAACTTGGATTGATTTCGCGGGCAGCGGGCAGTGAAATTTCCGTGCGCGGGTCAAGCACTTCCTCCACTACGTTCTTACGGGCAAATACTTTAATCGCCCCGGTATGACGGTTCATGTCGACACGAACATTTTGTGCTGTATTGAAGTTGCGCTTATAGCTGGAAATCAAAGCCGCCTCAATCGCTTCAAATATAATATCCTTGCTAATCCCTTTTTCCCTTTCCAATTCATTCAAGGCTTCGATAAAATCCATACTCATTTGCCTCGAGTTCCCCCCTTCATTATTCCGTGCAAATCACGTTAAAAGATAATAGCCAATCTGGCACTGGCAACTTTACTGTATGGAATGGCATGGCTTTTCTTGCCAACTTCAATAACAAGCTCTTCATTATCAAAAGAGAGCAGCTTGCCTTCAAACTCCTTCAATCCATCTACCGGCTCATATGTAGTCACAAAAACATCCTTGCCGACAGCTTTCAAAACATCCGCAGCCTTCTTAAGCGGACGCTCTGCTCCAGGTGAAGATACATCCAGGAAATAAGCCGACGGGATCGGATCGTTCTCATCCAGTTTCTCTGTCAAATACTCACTGATCCGTCCGCAATCATCGATATCGATGCCTCCGTCTTTGTCTACAAATACGCGAAGGAACCAGTTGCTTCCCTCTTTTACGTATTCAATATCAACCAGTTCAAAGCCATTTTCCTCCAAAAAAGGGGTGACCATCTCTTCTACGGCCGCTCTGATCTTCGGTGTGCTCAAGCTTACATTACCTCCATAATGGTTGTTTCCTATATACCAAAGAGTAAAGAGTGGGTTTCCCCACTCTTTAAACAACGGTTCTATACTCATGATTACCAAAAAAATTATAACATAGTCCGGTAACAGTGACAAGTAAATGACCTTGACCACTCACTTTAGAACAGTGATAGCTGGTTGCTTTCCGGCAAACCGCGGAAGCATCCCAACGTTCCCAGCAGCTCCACAATCGTTTTACTGGCCTTCGATTTTTGCTGAAAATCCTCGATGGACAGAAATTCGCCCTGCTCCTTCGCAGCAGCGATGTTGCGGGCAGCATTATCACCAATTCCCGCGAGTGCGGAGAAAGGCGGAATTAACGCATCTCCGTCGACGATAAATTTCGTAGCCTCGGAGCGATACAAGTCTATATTTTTGAAGCGCAGCCCGCGGGCTGTCATTTCCAGAGCCATTTCGAGAATCGGGAGCATATTTTTTTCCTTCGGCAGCGCCTGGAAGCCTTTGTGCTCAATCTCTTCGATCTTCCGATAAATCGCTTCATATCCTTGGCAGAACAGCTCGACATCAAAATCTTCACCGCGGACAGAGAAATAGGTTGCATAATATTCTATAGGATAATAGAGCTTGAAGTAAGCGGTACGAACCGCAGAAATAACATATGCGGCAGCATGCGCTTTAGGGAACATGTACTGGATTTTCAGACAAGAATCAATGTACCATTGCGGCACCTTACATTTCTTCATTTCTTCAATCCAGTCATCGGACAAGCCTTTACCCTTACGCACGCTTTCTGTAATTTTAAAGGCCAATCCGGCATCCATTCCCGCTTTGTAAATCAAGAACAGCATAATATCATCCCGACAACCGATTACCGTTTTAATGTTGCAGGTTCCATTTTTGATAAGCTCCTGCGCATTGCCGAGCCAAACTCCTGTTCCATGGGACAATCCCGAAATTTGCAGTAAATCGGCAAAGGTGGACGGCTGTGATTCAACAAGCATCTGACGAACAAACTTGGTCCCCATTTCAGGAACCCCATAGGTTGCAACAGGCGTGCGAATTTGCTCCGGCCTAACTTCAAGAGCTTCCGTTGAATTAAACATGCTCATGACTTTAGAGTCATTCATCGGAATCGTCGTAGGATCAACTCCGGTCAAGTCCTGCAGCATTCTCATCATCGTCGGGTCATCATGACCCAGAATATCAAGCTTGAGCAGGTTGGCATCAAAGGCATGATAATCAAAATGAGTAGTCATCCATTCCGCGCTTGTATCGTCCGCAGGATATTGAACCGGCGTAATATCTTCAACCTCGATATAATCCGGCACAACAACTATTCCGCCCGGATGCTGTCCTGTACTTCGCTTCACCCCGGTGCAGCCGGACGCAAGACGATTAAGCTCGGCACCCCGCCAATGCTTGTGATGCTCCTCCTCGTATTTCTTGGCGAAGCCAAATGCTGTTTTCTCGGCAACTGTCCCGATCGTCCCTGCGCGGAACACGTTTTTCTCGCCAAACATAACCTTTGTAAAATTGTGGGCTTCCGGCTGATATTCACCGGAAAAGTTAAGATCGATATCGGGGACCTTGTCCCCTTTAAAGCCAAGGAACGTTTCGAACGGAATATCCTGGCCCTCGCCCTTTAGCTTATGACCACACTTCGGACATTCCTTATCCGGAAGGTCAAATCCGCTTGGTACGCTGCCATCGAGGAACCATTCGCTATGCTTACAGTCCTGATTCAGGCAAATGTAATGGGCAGGCAGCGGGTTAACCTCAGAAATACCAAGGAAGGTTGCAACAACCGATGAACCAACAGATCCCCGTGAACCAACGAGATATCCATCCTTATTGGATTTTTTAACCAGTCGTTCAGAGATCAGATAGTTGGCCGAGAAGCCGTACTTAATGATTGGCTCCAATTCTTTTTCCAGCCGCTTAACGACAACTTCCGGCAACTCCTCGCCATAAATCGACTTCGCCGTGTCATAGCAAGTATTGCGGATTTCTTCATCCGCTCCTTCAAGAATCGGCGTAAACAGCTTATCGGGGAAGAGTTCAATATCCTCAAAGGTATCTGCCAGCTCCGAAGTATTTTTCACAACGACCTCATAGGCGATATCCTTACCGAGGAATTCAAATTCCTCCAGCATTTCATCTGTCGTCCGCAAATGAGCATCAGGCTTGCGGATATCCTTAAGCGGACTAAAACCGGTAATTCCATGTATCGTTATATCCCTGTACAGCTTGTCCCTTGGCTCCAAATAATGCACATTACCTGTTGCAATAATCGGTTTGCCAAGTTTATGTCCGATATCGATAACTTTACGGATCGCAGTTTTAAGCTCCTCAGCACTGTTTACCAAGCCTTTATCAACCAGATGCATATACATAGTTAGCGGTTGAATTTCCAGAATATCATAGAAATCGGCTATGCCCTCTGCTTCCTCAACTGTCTTATTAAGCACGGCTTCAAAAAATTCGCCCTTTTCACAGCCCGATATAATAAGCAGCCCCTCGCGCATCTCTGCAAGCTTGGACTTAGGGATACAAGCTACCCTTTTGAAGTATTTGGTATGCGACATGGATACAAGCTTGAACAGATTTTTCTTGCCTGCCGAGTTCAAGGCATAGATTCCACAGTGGAATGGTCTGGAGTTTGATAGATCCTTGCCAACCTTATGATTTAAGCGGTCAAGGGTAAGGAGGCCTTCTATCTTTATAGCGTCTTCGACTAATCCGTTAAGGATGTTGGCAAGTGCAATCGTATCATCGATCGCACGGTGATGATTCTCAAGCGAAACCTTGTATTTTGCAGCGAGCGTATTCAGACGGTGGTTCTTCATTGTAGGATGAAGCATCCGCGCCATTTCAAGCGTATCCAGCACCGGGTTCTCCATCATCGGCAGCTCCAATTCCTTAAGCTTGCCATTTACAAAATCGACGTCAAAACGCGCATTATGCGCAACCAGTACAGCATCTCCGGCAAATTCCTTAAACTGCTTAAGGACCAGCTCGACATCGGGTGCATCCTGAACCATATCGTCATTGATATTCGTCAATTGCTGAATGTGATATGGAATTCGCTGATGCGGATTCACGAAGGTTGCATATCGGTCAACCTCCTTGCCTTCAACCAATTTTACCGCCGCGATTTCAATAATTTTGCACTGAGTTACAGAAAGACCGGTGGTTTCTATATCGAATACGATATACGTCGTTGTTTTTAAATCATCAGGTCTAGGATTTAGCACAACCGCTACATTATCATTAACCACATTGGCTTCTACACCGTACATCATTTTGATTCCGTTCTTCTTAGCGGCCTTGGCCGCATCCGGATAACATTGAATACCGCCATGGTCCGTGACTGCAATTGCTTTATGTCCCCATTTGGCAGCGGTCTTCACATAATCGCCAATCGAAGTTACGGCATCCATCGTGCTCATCGTTGTATGAAGGTGGAATTCGACCCGCTTCTCTTCCGCATTATCTTTACGTAAAGGAGGTGCGGAAATTTCACACAGATCTGAAGGAATCATCACAAGCTCAGGTATCGGCATAAAACGGTCCATTTCTACCTTGCCGCGTGCTTTAATCCATTTACCATTAGCCAGTTGACCCATAATTTTCAAATCTTCTTTGTTTTTAGCAAACAGCTTCATTTGCAAGGAATCCGAGAAGTCCGTTAAATTAAAAATAAACAATGTATTGCCGTTACGCAGCTCCTTGCGGTCCAATCCGAAGATTGTGCCTTGAACTGTAATTTTCTTTTCTTCGTCCTGAATTTCTTGGAGTGGAACAGGCTGTTCTTTAATGTCGTAGCCTATTTGCAGCTTAACAGCCTCACCGTCCACCTCTTCAGGAGGCGCCTCAACCGTCATTGTCTCCATTAACTGCTGGATCACTTCACGTTCTTCTTCAATGATCCTCTGCTGGAATTCTTCAAATGCTTCTGCATTACTCTCACCCGCCTGAAGCTTGGCTCTTAAATGCAATCCGAAATAATTTTCATAATAGCTGATGATTGCCCGGTCAATGCCCTTCTTGCGGGCTAGCTCCAGCGTCATATTATCACTGAAGGTGACTGTTACCAGATCCGAATCTATTTCATAAGAAGCTCTGGACATCCAGCCATTAACGGAGGGAACCTCGCGGTGTACCCAATCAAGGAACAGCTTCCAATACTCCGTTACAATTTCTGATGGAGAAATACCGCTATCATAGCGAAAAATAAAAGAAATATGTGCAATATGCTCAAGCTTTTCCTTAACTCGAATGTAAAAGGTACGGTACGCCTGTGCTGGAACTAGCGTTTCCTTGCAAAGCGTAATCACCCATTCCCGGTTGCTTCGACTTACTTCAACCTGTTCGATATATCCATCAAGAAAATAGGGATCGACTAATGAAGCCGGTACATCCGCCTGCTTCATCAACAGTTCAAGTCTTGTTCTTTTACCCTGAGCGTCGGTCATGTCTTCCCCTCCGAAATTTCTAAATAATAAGGCTCCCGGCAACGGGCCGACGACAGGTTATCAACCCTTCGACATATCCCTGCCGGAAGCCTTGTTAGCGACGAAGCAAATTCATCGCCCGATTCTAATTGTTTAGTAAGCTCTGGCAAAAACAACAGTATGCTGCGCCGGCTCACCGCACACCAGACATTTTGTTTTTACCACCTCTGGCTTAAACGGGATGTTGCGGCTTGTTGCGCCAGTTTCGTCTTTCACATGACGCTCGCAAGCCTCAGAGCCACACCAGCCAGCCAATGTAAAGCCGCGCTTCTCTTCGATGCTCGCTTTCATTTCCTCCAAAGTATCTACAGAGTAAAAATGCTCTTCACGGAAAGCTTTGGCTCGTTCGTACATTTCTTGATGCACCTGGTCCAACATAGCCTGAACTTCTTCTACTAGCTTAGCTTGTTCAATGACCTTCTTCTCTCCACTAATACGGGAGACAAGCACACATACGCCATTCTCCATATCGCGAGGTCCGATCTCAAGTCTTACAGGAACGCCTCGCATTTCATACTCATTAAATTTCCAGCCTGGACGTACATCCGCACGATCATCGATACCGACGCGAATACCTGCCTTTTTCAGCTCAGCAAACAATTCATCCGCTTTGCCTACTACTGCATCTCGTGTTTTAGGCGGTCCAATTGGAATGATCATCACTTGCTTTGGAGCTATTTTAGGAGGAAGAGCAAGCCCGCGATCATCACCATGCACCATGATTAATGAGCCAATCAGTCTTGTACTAACACCCCAAGAAGTCGTGTGAACATACTCTTGAACATTTTCACGGTTCAAATATTTAATGTCAAACGCTGTCGCAAAATTGGTACCCAGATAATGCGAAGTACCTGCTTGTACAGCACGTCCGTCCTTCATCATCGCTTCGATAGAGTAAGTATCAACAGCTCCGGCAAACTTCTCGGATGGTGTTTTTTGACCCACTATAACCGGAATCGCCAGATAATTTTCTACAAAATCACGGTAGATTTCAAGCATACGCATCGTTTCTTCGCGTGCTTCCTGCTCATTTTCATGGGCAGTATGTCCTTCCTGCCACAGGAATTCGCTGGTGCGAAGGAAAGGCAGGGTACGTTTTTCCCAACGAACAACGTTAGCCCATTGATTGATCAGCACCGGCAGATCACGATAGGATTGAATCCATTTTTCGTACATATGGCCAATCATCGTCTCAGAGGTAGGACGAATGGCTAGACGCTCTTCAAGCTTCTCGCCAGCCGCTTCAGTCACCCACGGAAGCTCCGGATTGAAGCCTTCAACATGCTCTTTTTCCTTTTGGAAGAAGCTCTCTGGAATAAACAACGGAAAATAAGCGTTGCGGTGTCCCGTCTCCTTAAATCGACGATCCAACTCTTGCTGGATATGCTCCCAAATTTCATAGCCGTCCGGTTTAAACACGATACAACCGCGTACCGGAGAATAATCCATCAAGTCCGCTTTTTTGATAACATCGATGTACCAGCGAGAGAAATCCTCCCCTTGCGGCGTAATTTCTGTAACAAATTGTTTCTCCTCATTAGCCATATGAACCCTTGTCCTCCCGTTATAAACAACACAATATTAATTAAATTCTAATCAGCTACCCGATAAGCCGCAAAATATCGTTATAAGTTACAGCAATCATGAGCAGAAATAGCATTGCAAATCCAATAAAATGAACAAGTCCTTCACGATTCGGATCGATTGGCTTGCCGCGCAGCGCCTCTACTCCTAGGAATACAAGCCTGCTTCCATCCAGCGCCGGAATCGGCAGCAGATTGAATATACCCAAGTAAAGGCTCAGAATAGCCGCCCAGTATGTTAACTGGGTAATACCTTGTTTCGCGATTTGCCCGGTCACTTCAAATGTCCGAACCGGTCCTCCCAGGTCATCCATTGAGAATTTCTGGATCAGCTGTTGGAACCCTAAAAATATCGCCTTGGTCGTATATACCATATCTTCGCCCGCTACCTTTATGCTCTCTCCAAATGAAGCGCTTCGGGTCGGAAAGTATGTCACGATGGAGCTTCCGACTTTACCGCCCTCTCCATCCTTTACAGAACGAGGAGTGATTGTGATCGATACTGCTTCCTCGCCCCGTTTGACCGCCCACACCATCGGCTTGTTCTCCGAGGCTTTAATCATTTCAATCATCTTATTTGCATCCGTACCTACCGGTGTACCGTTAATCGTCTCGACGATATCACCCTTTTGTACTCCGGCTTCAGCAGCCGGCATCCCTTTGACCACATCGCCGATTTCCAAATGGCTTGGATTTTCAAGCGGAATTCCAGCCATCAGCGTATGTGCAGCAAAAAGAACAAATGCGAGAAGAAAATTCATGAGCGGCCCGGCGAAAATAGACAACGCTCTTTGAGGGACAGTCTTGCTGCCGTATTGTCGATCAAGCGGCGCTATTTGAGTTTCTTTACCTTTAGCAACCAGCATAGCCTGCGGATGCACGCGATAAGAAACAATCTCACCGTCAACATCCAGCTTCACATGCAGATGATCCTCCAAATCCACTTCCTGTACCTCGCCGCGAATGACATTCTTCCGGCTATCGAGGCGGTCCAAATAAATTTTCCGAACTTCATCGCTTTCCAATCTGAGTGCAATGGTCTGCCCGCTTGATATCTGAACAAGCTCTGGATCCTCACCCGCCATACGGGCATACCCGCCAAAAGGAAGCAGGCGAAGTGTAAACTGCGTTTCGTCCTTTTTGAAAGAGAATAGCTTTGGTCCAAATCCGATTGCGAACTCACGCACCAGAATTCCCGCGCGTTTAGCAAAGAAGTAATGTCCCCATTCATGCACCGTAACGATGACAAAGAACATGAGAACCGTCAAAAAAATGATCTTCAACAATTCCAACCTTAAGCATCCTCCTTCTGGCCACAGATCGTCCAACGTTCTTCTAGATTATCATTATTCTCCGATCAGGCACAAGAGAATACAAAAGTGGCAATTCAATTATAATCTGTCACTTTATATAGAGGAAGCAATCTCACGAGCCCAGCGATCCGTATTCTTGATCGCCTCTAAATCCGGCTTAACCAGTACATCATGCTTAGCCAGTGTTGCCTCAAGGATCTCCTCTATCTTCAAAAATGAAATTTCCCGATTCAAAAATCTGGCTACCGCTATCTCATTAGCCGCATTGTACACTGTGGGAGCCGTTCCTCCTATTTTACCACATTCGAAGGCAAGTCTTAAACATGGGAAACGCTCAAAATCCATTTCCCGGAAATGAAGCTTGCCAACCTCTGCTAAAGACAGCCTTTTCGTTGTGGAGCTCCACCGTCTGGGATAAGTAAGCGCATATTGAATCGGCACTCTCATATCAGGTGAGCCCAACTGAGCAATTACGCTTGCATCGCGGTATTCAACAAAGGAATGAACGATGCTCTCAGGATGCAAAAGCACACCGATTTGCTCAAAGCCAAGCCCAAACAGCCAATGAGCCTCAATCACTTCCAATCCTTTGTTGACCATCGTAGCCGAGTCAATCGTTATTTTGGCTCCCATAGACCAATTAGGGTGCTTCAAAGCGTCTTCAACAGTGACATGCTGAAGCTGATCCCGTGTTAAATCACGGAAGGAACCGCCCGATGCGGTCAACGTTATTTGCAGAACATCGTCCATATTCTCGCCGTTCAGGCATTGAAAAATAGCCGAGTGCTCACTATCAACGGGAAGCAGGGCAACTCCTTTTTCTCTGGCCAATTCAGTAACTAAATGACCGGCAGTAACCAATGTCTCTTTATTGGCAAGTCCAATATTTTTCCCTTCTGAGATCGCAGCTAATGTAGCCGGTAGCCCGGCACTGCCAACAATCGCAGTCACTACCGTTTCTGCATCGGTTCCGGCAGCGACCTCAATTAGCCCTTGTTCTCCATAAAACAGCTTAACGCCCTGAGGAAGATGCGGTCTAATCTCATCAGCCAGCGATTTGTTGGCGACAGAAGCAACTTGAGGCCGAAAGTGGTTTACTTGTTCCAAAAAGAGTTCGATGTTAGAACCCCCAGCTAAACCGACAATTTCAAATTGCTCCGGATGCTGCATGACAACATCCAACGTTTGAGTACCAACCGAGCCAGTGGAGCCGATCACAGCAATTTTCTTCTTCATAAGGCACCTCGAGATTATAATAACTGGAATTTATTATTTAATAAGGAAGTAGCATAAGGATATGTACGAACGGAAACACCGTAATCCAGCTGTCACAGCGGTCAAGTATGCCTCCATGACCAGGCAGCAATGTCCCCGAGTCCTTAATACCATAGACCCTTTTATATGCTGATTGAATTAAGTCGCCCATTTGACCGACGACCGCAGCTGAAATACCTAGCAGTATGGCTCGTCCAATTCCGAGCAAGCCCCCGGACAAAAGACTGAAACCAATGGACACCACAACAGCAAGAACAATTCCGCCGATCGCTCCTTCAACTGTTTTATTAGGACTTATGACTGGCCACAGCTTATTTTTACCAAACCGGCGACCTGTAAAATAAGCACCCGCATCGCTGCTCCAAATAGCAGCCAGCATCAAAAATGTCCAGAACAAACCATGTCCGTCCGGCGTATTTCGTGTTTGTGCAATGTAAGCAAACCCAAATCCGATATAAGCAAGTCCAAGGAACAGAAGCGCCGCTTGCCCAATAGGAATTTCGTTCTTGGATAGAACAGTAATTGCAAAAAACAAAAATAGAAATAACCAAAGCATCATAGAGGTTTCCAAAGGCTTATCAAAACCTAGCAGGTCCCAAGGAAACGTTAAATATAAAATTCCTAAATATCCAATGACGGCGGTTCCTCCAAAGGCAGGGAGCTTGATCATACGGACGAATTCATAGAAGCCTATCAAGGCCATTAATACAATTAGTGTGTTATACGTTAGCCCGCCGATGACACAAAGGCCGAGAAAAAATGCACCGGCAACAATGCCTGTAATCAACCGCTGCTTCAACTATCTGCACCTTCCATTCTACTATGATAATCCGCCGTATCGTCTCGTACGCCGCTGATATTCAGCTACTGCCTCGTATAAATGCTGACGTCCGAATTCGGGCCAGTAAATGTCGGTGAACCATAGCTCACTGTATGCTGCTTGCCAGAGCATAAAATTACTTAATCTTAGCTCACCGCTAGTTCGAATCAACAAATCAGGATCCGGTAAATCGGAAGTGAGCATATTTGAGGAAATCATGTCCTCTGTGATATCGTTGGGTTCTATGCTGCCGTCAGCAATTTTTACTGCAATTTTCTTCATGCTTTCTGCAATTTCGCGACGGCTTCCATAATTAAGTGCAAAATTCAAAATAAGTCCTGTATTATTTTTGGTTCTTTCAATAGCCTCTTCCATAGCCGCATAGGTATGAGGAGGCAAGTCCTCTGTATGTCCCATCATACGCACCTGAACGTTCTTCTCGATAAGTTCATCCAGCTCCAGAGCAAGAAACTCTTGAGGGAGCGACATAAGAAAATCAACTTCTTCTTTTGGCCTTTTCCAATTTTCAGTCGAAAATGCGTAGAGCGTTAATACAGAAATTCCGAGTTCATCTGCCGCAATTGTAGCTTTTTTGACAGCCTTCATCCCGTTGCGATGGCCTACAATCCGCGGCAATCCCCGTCTGCGAGCCCAGCGGCCATTACCATCCATAATGATAGCGACATGCTTTGGAATACTTCCCTCTGTAATATCAACAGATGGCTGATTATTCCCTTTTTTCCACCAGGATTGAAACAACTTAATCATTCCTTTTCCTCCAGCCGGTGATGAAAAAGAGACAAAACCCCACCGTAAAAGGAGGGGCCGCTTTTCATCTCTTAAACTTCCATGATCTCTTTCTCTTTCGCAGCTAGTACTTTATCTACTTCCGCGGTGAATTTATCTGTAGATTTCTGAATATCCTCTTGATGTCTCCGCGATTCATCTTCAGAAATATCACTTTTCTCCAGCTTCTTGATATCATCGTTAGCGTCACGACGAATGTTGCGAACAGCGACCTTAGCCTCTTCTCCGAACTTCTTCGTCATTTTCACGAGCTCAACGCGGCGTTCTTCCGTCAGTGCAGGAATCGAAAGGCGGATGGAAGCACCATCATTAGCTGGAGTCAGACCGAGGTCCGACTTGAGAATCGCACGTTCGATTTCAGACAATGAGGATTTATCCCAAGGCTGAATCATCAGTGTACGTGAATCCGGTGTATTAATGTTAGCAAGCTGATTTACCGGAGTCAATGATCCGTAGTAATCAACTTGAACTCGATCCAGCAGCGCAGGGGTCGCTCTTCCGGCGCGGAGCGTCGCAAGATCTCTTTTAAGTGCCTGAATTGCCTTATCCATGCGTTCTTCGGCATGTGCCTTGATCGTTTGTGGCATTTAATCTACACTCCCTTTAACAATCGTCCCGATTTTTTCGCCAAGGACAACACGTTTGATGTTGCCTTGCTCCGTAATAGCGAACACAATGAGTGGAATGTTGTTGTCCATGCAAAGCGATGAAGCAGTAGAATCCATAACACCGAGATTTTTGTTAAGCACCTCAAGATAAGTAAGGCTCTCAAATTTCTCTGCAGTTGGATCTACGAATGGATCTGCGGAATATACACCATCCACTTTATTTTTCGCCATCAAAATGACTTCTGCTTCGATTTCTGCAGCGCGGAGAGCTGCCGTCGTATCGGTCGAGAAGAATGGATTACCCGTTCCAGCGGCAAAAATAACAACCCGGCCCTTTTCAAGGTGACGAATCGCCCGACGACGAATGTAAGGTTCAGCAATTTGCTGCATAGCAATGGATGTCTGTACCCGTGTCGGAACATCAATTTGCTCAAGTGCATCCTGCAGAGCCAGAGAATTCATTACAGTTGCAAGCATTCCCATATAATCCGCAGTCGCGCGATCGATCCCTTTAGCACTTCCAGCAATTCCGCGCCAAATGTTGCCCCCACCGCATACGATAGCAACTTCAACTCCGAGTTCAATCACTTCTTTTACCTGCTGAGCGATGGATGAAATAGTATCAGCATCAATACCATACCCGTTTTGGCCGGAAAGAGACTCCCCACTGACCTTTAAGACAACACGTTTAAAAACTGGCTGTTCCAAATGTATACCCCCACTAATAAACCCCTTTTGGAGATATCCAAAAAATCATATTCGCTGTCAAAATCGCTGGAAATATAACTTTTTGAATTCCCCTCAAAAGGCGTCAGGTTAAAAAAGAAGGAACACGAAGTGTTCCAAAAAAATGTTTACGCTCTATAAAAACATATCTATTATGGATTAGTTTTTCACTTGTGCCATAACTTCTTCTACGAAGTTATCCACTTTTTTCTCCAAGCCTTCACCAAGTTCATAACGAGCGAAGCGACGGATCGAAATGTTTTCGCCGATTGCGCCGATTTTTTCATTCAGCAAGGCAGCAATTGTTTTGTCCGGATCTTTAACGAAGGATTGCTCCATCAAACAGAACTCTTCATAGTATTTACTGATACGGCCTTCAACCATTTTTTCAACGATTTTTTCCGGTTTGCCTTCATTCAAAGCTTGAGCCTTCAAAATTTCCTTTTCTTTTTCCACATCTTCTTGAGGTACTTCTTCACGACGAACATAACGCGGGTTGGATGCAGCAATATGCATTGCAATGTCACGTGCAAATGCTTTGAATTGATCCGTCATAGCAACGAAGTCAGTTTCACAGTTGATTTCTACCAACACCCCGATACGACCACCAGCATGAATGTAGGATTCAACAACACCTTCAGTTGCAATACGGCCAGCTTTATTTGCAGAGGCAGCCAGACCTTTTTCACGCAACAATTCGATCGCTTTAGTCAAATCTCCGTTAGCTTCCTCAAGCGCCTTTTTGCAATCAAGCATACCTGCACCAGTTTTTTCACGTAGTTCTTTTACCGCTTTAGCATCAACAGCCATGTTAGAATACCCTCCAAATCAATATTTATAATCAACTCTTAACCTTGTAATCAAGAGCTGACGTTTTAACTTCCTCTTTAAAAAAAGGGTAGTGAGAGGTTTACACCTACCAACCACCCTTTTTCATTTAATTCAATCGTTTATGATGATACTGATTAAGCAGTAGTTTGCTCACCTTGGTTAGCTTCGATCACAGCATCAGCCATTTTCCCAGTCAACAATTTAACCGCGCGAATCGCATCGTCGTTACCTGGAATTACGTAGTCGATTTCATCCGGATCGCAGTTAGTATCAACGATACCTACGATAGGGATACCAAGTTTGCGAGCTTCTGCTACAGCAATACGCTCTTTACGTGGGTCAATTACGAACAGGGCGCTAGGCAACCCCTTCATGTTCTTGATCCCGCCGAGGAATTTCTCAAGGCGATCTTTCTCTTTGCGAAGAATGATAACTTCTTTCTTAGGCAATACGGAGAAAGTACCGTCTTCTTCCCAAGCTTCAAGCTCTTTCAAACGATCGATACGTTTTTGAATCGTTTGGAAGTTAGTCAGCGTACCGCCGAGCCAACGTTGGTTAATGTAGTATTGACCAGCGCGCTCTGCTTCTTCCTTAACGGAGTCTTGAGCTTGTTTCTTCGTGCCCACGAAGAGAATAGTACCATTGTCTTCAGCGATGCTCTTAACGAAGTTGTAAGCCTCTTCGACTTTCTTAACCGTTTTTTGCAAGTCGATAATGTAAATACCGTTTCTTTCAGTGAAGATATAACGATCCATTTTCGGATTCCAACGACGTGTTTGGTGTCCGAAGTGAACGCCTGCTTCAAGCAGTTGTTTCATGGAGATTACTGCCATCTTCACGCACCTCCTAAATTTGGTTTTTTTGATGCTTCCTCCGCTCGTGTCATTTCCCGTCAAGACTCCAATTTATTGAAGCACCCCTAACGAAATCAACAAGCGTGCGTTATAACACCGTCATTTAATATACCACAAGTAAATTTGGTATGCAAATGGATTTTACACAGTGATATTTCCGTACTAGTACTTCGGCTTAGCGGTCAGCTTCGTAATGATGGAGATGTAGTCTTCACCCACAACAAAATGATAGGTGCCAGTACGAATTTTAGTGTTGACCTTCTTTTCTTTCGCTTTCTTTATGAAGGCATCCTTATCAGAAATTACCCCGGACTTCTGGAGCCCTTCAGCAATCCCCGTCAAGGTGCTGCCAGCCGCTACTTTATACTCTACTGTCGCTTTCTTGGGTTCAGCTGGAGCTGCTGGTGCCGCAGGCTTGTCAGCGGATGGAGATTCGGTTGACGCTTTATTATTCTCTGAAGCAGCTGCATTGTTCTTGGCGGTGTCTGCAGATTCAGGAGTTTTGGGCTCTTCCGGAGCTGTCGGCTTTTCCGTTTCCTGAACCGGCTCAGTTTGAGTTGTACCCTGATCAGCCGAAGCATCTGAACTACCCTCTTCTGCTTCATCGGAATTTTCCATTTTTAATTTCCATTCTTCCTCAGTCAAGAGCTCCGCTTCGTTCTCGACAACCTTTAAGCCGAGTTTACCCGCTGCTTCCTCGATCTGCTGCTTGGTTGCAAGCTGACCTGAGTATCTTTGTCCCAAATTCATCAACTGGAGCAGCACAGCGCCTACAATCAAGCCAATGCCGAGCCCCATCATAAAATGACGATTTTTAAACATCAGGCTTCCTCCCTCTTAGCCAACTGAAGGATAAGCTGGATTTCGCCTCTATGGACACCGATGGCTTTTGCGATCATATCGATGGATTTGCCTTTCTCGTACAGATCAAACAACTCTGGGTATCTGTCACGTACAGATTCCGGAGCCTTGGCATCCAAAACAACCGAATCTTCATTCGGTTGATCATCAGCAAGTATAGAGGCTTGCGTATTTTCATATATTGAAGTCGAAATGACTGCTTCTTGAGCGATAATAGGAGCAAGTGGAGCTGCAGCCTCATGAACAGTCTCTACTGTAGCAGCCTCCTCGGCCTTAATCGCAATAGAGCTATGTCGGGATGCTTGCTCCACTTCTACTATCCGCTTTCGCAATTCAACGATTTGCTCCTGCTGCGCTAGCTGCTTTGAGGCAAAATCCTGTTTCATTTGAGACACGAGATCAATAAGCTCATCGTTCTCCTTTTCAACCTCAGACATATAGTGCTCCAGCGTTGACTCAAGCTCACCAATACCTTTATCTGCAGGCTCAATGGCAGATTTACGAGTCGGCAAAAGCATCGCATAAACTACCGCTGCTATTCCCAGCAGAACAATGTAGAACCATGGATCTCCAAATGACAATGTTATCCTCACCTTTATTGAAGCTATTCATTTTTAACTGCTTCGTAATCTGAGACCACCTGCTGAACTTCCGAATTACAGAGAAAAATCAATATGTTTTCCTTTATAGGGATGCTCCGCCATTTGTTCTTTTCCTTGCTCCGCATGACCGTCCTCATGATTGGAATGAGCTTGTCCTTCTTGTTGCTCAGAGGAGCCATTACCTTCACGTCGAACAGTAGTATTATGGGCGCTCTCATCAACACCAGAACTTCGCTTACGATCATGCTCGCTATTCTTGATGTTTTCGCCTGCAAGCAAGTTTTGATCGATATGAGGCCGTTGCTGTCCTTCATTCTGAATTCGTCCTGCCTCGCTGGTTCGCGGGATCGCGATTTGCATTTCCACGGGCTTCATATTCATAGGATCACCTCATCGATTTAAAAACAAATGGTTATTAAATGTAAGGGGACATCGAAATGTCACCTTCATTATAATAGAACGACATCCGGGAAATAGGCTCCTTGATATACTTCGTATATCGTCCGATCACTATTTTGGAACCGCCATAGATCATTTTCAACACATCTACACGCGCCTTGCCTGTCTCCTCCAGAGTTTTTTCGATATTCAGCATCCGTTCCTTCATATCGTTGATCTCCTGCGTCTGCGACTTTTTGGTCAGTCCCAGCTTAGAGCGCATGGCAACCTTGTCTGGAGTCAGCTTTCCGTATGAAGCCAGCTGATCCAGCAAAGCTAGCGCCTTCTCCGTCTTATCGAGGCTAGCCATAATATCCTTGACTCCCTGACGAAGCTCCTGCAATTCATTCCGCAACTCCGGCAGCACGCCTACCTCAATCGAAGTCGTAGTTGACATTGGATTACCGATAATTCTGGCAGTCACGCGCTCTCCGGCCTGGATGCTGCCCCCAACGATCAAACCCTTGGCCCCGCCGCAAACAACATCTCTGCCTGCACGAATGTTAGAATGCATAATGCTTTGGGATACGGTTACATCTTCACCCGCCACAACGTTGCCGTCCTGAATAAAGGAGCTTTTCACACAATGCCCTGCCTTCACGATGCCTTTGTTGTAGCCTATGATCCCTCCGGAAATTTCGATTGAGCCATCAGCGTATAATTCTGCACCTTCGACACCACCAATCACGCGGATGTCTCCAGCTGCCGTAATTCTAAAGCCAGTCAGAATATTGCCTCTAACGACGACCGTTCCTACGAAATCAATGTTGCCCGTGCTATAATCCACATTACCGTTAATCTCGTAGATTGGAAATACGTTTAGCTTGCCTTTATCGGTTTGTGTAACCAGACCATCGATCGCAGCATACAAAGCGGTCTGTTCAGGATTTAACACTACGTTTTTTCCTATTTTAAATCGAGCTTCCTTACCCTCTTTGGCAGCTATGGTTTCACCCGTTACCGCTACACCGGGACGTCCGGGAACCGGAGGCACTAATTCAGCGATCAGCTGCCCCCTCCGGACATTATTCAGACGAGTGATATCTTTATAGTCGACCGTTCCGTCTTCTGACTCTGCGGGTTTTCTTGCCTCATCGTCAAAGCTGACGGCATAACGGATTTTCCCGTTTTCACCTTGAACAGCCTCTTCGCCTAATGCAATAGGTGTTCTGCTAAAAAAATATTCTTTGGGATTAATCGTAAAGCGATTTACGATATCCTCCTGAATTCCGTATTTAATACCTTCTCCACGTAAAAAATGAAGCAGTGCCTCAGCGGTGCAAGCGAATTCTTCCACTTTCGTTATGAATTGTAAGTAGGCCACTGTTTTATCATCATTCAGTGTAACGCTAAGAACCTTACCCAAATCAACCATGTTTTCCATAGGTCGCCCTCCTTACTCTCATTCATTCCGTTATAAGACAATTCTTCAATCCTCACGCATTAATAAGTCACGTTGTTTTTCCAAACTACCGCGAAGCCGTAAAATTGCTTTGGAATGAAGCTGCGAAATACGGGAAGGTGATAATGACATTACTTCCGCAATCTCGCTAAGCGATAAATCTTCATAATATAACAAGGAAACGACCGTTCGTTCTTTTTCGGTCAATTTCTCAATCCCTTTGGCTAGAGATTCTCTCAAATAAAACTCCCGTACCTTATAGTCCGGATTTTTAGCCTTATCGTCAACGAGTAATGTAAGACGGGTCTCGGATTCTTCTTCACGAATTGGATCTTCCAAGGAGCAAAGCGTCATAACAGCAACCTCCTGGAGCATTCCCTGAAATTCCTTTTCAGAAATATTCAAATAATCACTCATCTCGGTATCTGTTACTGAGCGAAGAAACTGCTGCTCCAGATGCTGATAGCCTTCTTCAATCTTTTTAGCTTTTTCTCTGACTGAGCGAGGGACCCAATCGCCTTGTCTTAATCCATCAAGGATCGCCCCTCTGACCCTCCATGATGCATACGTTTCAAACTGAAGTCCCCGTTTATAATCAAACTTCTCAACCGCATCAATCAATCCCATAACGCCGTTGCTTGCTAAATCATCTTTTGATACATTTTTAGGCAGACCGACAGCCAGACGACCTGAAACGTAATCGACAATATGCAAATGCTTCTCAATAAGCTGTTTTTTAGCCTCTAAATCTCCGTTTTCTTTCCAATTTTCCCATACTTCAACATGATTTAGAGTAGAAGTCTTCCCTTCGTTCAATTGCCTTCACCCTCCTTAGTTTTCTGTCAGGTGACGAACAACATTAGCCAGTTCTGCAGGATCTTTCTCATCAGGCGTCTTAACTAATTTTGGCGGACTTAATGGAGTAAAATCTTGAGCCTGAGGATTTGGTGGCTGCTTCAGTAAATCATTCAATTCATCGCTCTCGTCCGGTGTCGTGATATCAAGATTAGCGCCTTTGTCTTCTTGAGATTGCAAGGCAGCCATTTCCTGATCTGCAGGATCTGCAGGCAGCTCCTTTAAGAAACCTATAACCCAATTCACTGCGAATGAAAGCACAAACCAGACGACAAAACCGATGATTCCGCGGATCAGACTTGTTGTAAACAAGTTATTCCCGGAGGATGCAGCAAACGTAATCAGAAAACCAATGAAACCAAACAACAAGTAATATCGCATTTTTCCTGTCATGGCTACAATTCCTTTATACCCTTTTGTACACTGCGTATGAACAATATTCCGCTTTCGCAATCGAGCTCTATAGTACGTCCGTAATTCCCGCCGGTATCTTCTCCGATGAGCGGAATACCTAGCTCAGAAAGCATAGCCTTGCAAGAATCAACATTCCGAGGTCCGATTCGCATCGAATCTCCAGTACCTGCAAATGTAAACATTTGCGAGCCGCCTGCCATTTTAGCGACAAGACGTTTTTTGGAAACGCCGAGTTTGAGCAGTTCCTCTACCAGCTTCGGTACCGCAGTGTCCGCATACTTAGCTAGATTCATAGCTCCATCTCGTGCAATCTCGGATGAAGGCAGCATCACGTGCGCTAGTCCGGCTACCTTCTCCAGTGGATCAAATAGTGTTACCCCGACACAGGATCCAAGTCCAGTAGTACGAATTAAGCCATACCCTGAAATTACGTTCAAATCTGCCATTCCTACCTTAACGACGCGCTGTTCATCAAGCATTTTCTGTGGGCACTCCCAAAGCAGTGAAAATTTTAGAGAAGGACTCGGGGTCAGGGATAAGGAAAAATTGCCCTTCTACTTCATGATTGCCTTCAATGAAAGTTGTATCGATCAATAGGGCTGAATCCCCCATCTCACCAAACTGCAGCAGACCATAGCTTAAAATCGCACCAGCCATGTCCATTGCCAAAGCAGGAACCGTCGGGATCATTGTAAGCTTAGTAAAATCAGCCAATGAGGACAAATATGATCCTGCCAATATGTTGCCGATTTCCGATAAAGCAGACCATTCCATTTCAGAAAAGGTATCGCCGCTTTCTACTTCAAGACCTGCTAAACGGTGAAGCAATTTCTTCGCTGCCTCTGGACTGAGTATGAAGAACAGGTTGCCTGGCGTGTCTCCTTCTACTCGAAGGAAAACAGCCAGCACAATATTCTCCGCACCACCTACACGATCAGCAACTGATTCGAAGGGTAGCATTTGAACTTTAGGAACCGCCATGTCGATCGGTTTGTCGAGCAGTCTCGATAGAGCGGTAGCCGCATTGCCCGCACCGATATTGCCAACTTCCTTCAGAACGTCCATTTTAAATTCCTCAAAGTCCTTGAACAGGTCCACAGCTTATCCCTCTAGACTTTCGAGTTGGATAATTTCGTTGCGGTTGAGAACCTCTGACAGATTAAGCATTACAAGCAGACGTTCTTCGGAAACTTTAGCAACACCTTGCAGATATTTAGCTTTCACTCCACCAACAACGTCAGGTGGTGTATCAATTGTATCGGAATTCAGGTCAATAACATCATTGGCAGAGTCGACGATAAAGCCAACCTCCATCTCATTAGCCGCCACAATGATAATTCTTGTCTGATCCGTAAAGTCAGCCTCTGGAAGACCGAAGCGGCCGCGAAGATCGATAACCGGAATAACGACACCACGAAGATTAATTACACCTTTTACAAATGAGAATGTCTTAGGAACACGAGTTATCGGTATCATTCTTTCAATGGTCTGAACCTTGTCCACTTCGATGCCGTATTCTTCTTCCCCCAGCTTGAAAACTATGACTTTAATTTCCTCTCCCATGGATACCCCTCCTTAATGATCCCGATCATGAATTACGTTTGATCGGGTTGAAAAAACAATACTCATTTAATAAATGCATTAGGATCAACAATCAAAGCAACCTGACCATCACCCAAAATCGTAGCTCCGGCAACTCCCTGAATCGAAGGAAGATATTTGCCGAGATTCTTGATAACAATTTCGCTTTGACCAATAAAATCTTCAACTGTCAGAGCAGCCAAGCGTTCACCTTTTCGAACTACAACGATCTCGGTTTCCTCTTCAGCAGCCTCATCAAAGCCAGGAACATTAAACAGTGCAGACATCGACATCACAGGGATATGTGTATCCCGGTAAGGAATCATCGTATATCCATGAACATTGCGTATTTGATCCCGTCTGATTAGTCCTGTCTCAACAATGGATGATAGCGGAATCGCATATTTCTCCGAGCCTACCTTAATGAGCATAGCCGAAATGATCGATAGGGTTAACGGAAGCTGTACAGAGAACTTTGTGCCTTGTCCAAGCTTTGATTCAACGGAGACAACCCCGCTTAACGATTCGATTTTGGAACGTACTACGTCCAGCCCAACACCACGTCCGGAAACATCCGTGATAACCTCAGCGGTACTAAAGCCTGGTGCGAATAGAAGCATAAACACCTGCTCATCCGTCATGCTTGAAGCTTCACCTTCAGTAACGATTCCATTTTTGAGTGCTTTGGCAAGCACCTTCTGCCGATCGATCCCACTGCCGTCATCTTCAATCTCGATAAAGACATGATTGCCGCTATGGAATGCCCGAAGCTGAACAGTACCTGTCTCCGGTTTACCTTTTGCAATACGATCTGCCGTTGGCTCAACACCGTGGTCAACTGCATTACGTAGTAAGTGAACCAGCGGATCCCCAATTTCGTCAATAACAGTACGGTCCATTTCAGTTTCCGCACCCGTAATCACTAAGTCAATTTTCTTATCCAGTGATTTGGAGAGGTCGCGAACCATTCGGGGGAAACGGCTGAATACAGTATCCACCTGCACCATCCGAAGCTTCAGAACAATGTTCTGAAGATCGCTGCCGACACGGCTCATATGTTCCACTGTCTCGGTTAAGTCGGAACGCTTCACTTCATAAGCCAATTGCTCAAGACGCGCACGGTCGATAAGCAATTCACTTAACAGATTCATGAGCACATCAAGTCGGTCGATGTCTACACGAATAGTTCTGGAAGGTGCAGTAGCACTTGCTGCTTTGCTGTTCTTCCCTTTATCTGCTGCTGGAGCTGTTTTAGTCGCTCCTTGGGATGCCGAATCTTGAGGTGCTGCTTCGACGGTCGGTGAGGCGGCTGCCGCTTCCTTCACACCTGAAACAAGCTGCGACAGAGTTTCTTGATCAAGCAGTGTAACTTCAGCCGTATCGATTTCAGATAAGTTCAAGATCATGCTCTGTAGTTCCGCAGCATCCTTCTGCGTTATGTAGTAAAGAGAGAAACTGCGGTCAAATTTCTCTTGTTCGATATCCTGGACTGTTGGATGTGATTTAACGATTTCCCCGTAGCGCTCCAGCAGGTCAAAAACCAAATATGCCCGAGCCGCCTTCAGTTGGCAATCCTCCCGAATCGAAACCGTGATATGCATAACCTTATGACCTTCGGCTATCGATTGCTCTAATACGGAATATTGATATTCATCCAATTGAATATTTCCTATATCTGCAGAGCTTTTTGCTGCCGGGGCTGCCGGGCTGCCAGCTGCCGGAGCAGCATCTCCCTTAACGATAGCCTGAAGCGAAGCAACAATCGAAGAAACATCTGCTTTTCCTTCGCCGCCTTGCGTGATATCCTGGACCATCGATTGCAAAGCGTCGAGACTTTTAAACAGTGTATCGAAAATAAAGTCTTGCATTTTCAGCTTTTCGTTACGTACTAAATCAAGCACGTTTTCCATCTGATGAGTCAAGGAAGACAAGTCTTCGAAGCCCATCGTAGCAGCCATACCTTTCAGTGTGTGAGCCGATCTGAAAATGACTTGAACGATCCCTATATCTTCAGGATTGTTCTCTAGCTCTAGCATATTTTCATTCAGTGACTGCAAATGATCATTCGACTCATCGATAAACATGGATAAATACTGGTTCATGTCCATGGTGAGGCACCCCCTTCAAGAGATTCCATTATTTCACAATCTGCACTAGCTTTGGACCAATCTCATTAAGCGGTAAAACATAGTTGACGCATCCGAGTTCTACAGCTGAACGAGGCATTCCGTATACAACACAAGTTTCTTCACTCTCTGCAATCGTTGATGATACTCCGGCGTCAAAGAGCTTCTTCATAGCCTTCGCCCCATCACTGCCCATACCGGTCAAAAGCACGACATGTCGTTTTAAGGAATCCAGGGGCAGCAGCGATTCATACAGAACATCAACTGATGGGCGATGACCGCTGCGAGGCGCTTGCTGTGACAGCGTAACCCTGTATTTCCCGCCAACATTAGAGTTGACATTCATGTGATGTCCACCAGGAGCTATATAAGCCGTCCCTGGCTGAAGCTCCATACCTTCCTCCGCCTCCACGACATTCAGCGAGCTGAGGCTATCCAACCGCTGAGCTAATGATTTAGTAAAATTGGCTGGCATATGCTGGACAATAACGATAGGAGCAGGAAACTGAGCAGGAATTTTTTCAAGCACCGCTTTTAGCGCTTTAGGTCCCCCGGTTGAGGTACCGATAGCAACCAGATCAGTAAAGCCCTTCTTTACTGATGATGGTGAAGCTCTGCCCAAATCTATTGTTATATCCTTTGCTGCGGCAGCTTCTGTCGAAGAGCTTGGAGGCGGCATTGGAGATCCCACGGCCATTTCCCCGCCCAGCTTCTTCCGTGATGGAATGGAAGCCGATTTCTGCTCTGTTTCTTTAGGCTGCTTTTCAACCAAAGGTTTTACTATGTTCTTAGAGAAGCTTTTATTGTCTGCTCCAGTCTGACTTAGTGTAGGCCTGGAAGAATCCGTCTGCGGCTTCTGGTTGAATTTTGTACTGGATTCTTTGGAGCGTTCAATAGTGCGTTCGGAAGAATGATCCTGTTCTGGTCTTGCCTTATCAATGACCTTGTCGCTAAGTGGCTTGTCCAGTATTGCTTTTGACTTTCTGACCCGAGTAGGTGCAGGCTTAGTAACGATTGGAGGCAGCAGATCAGGAAGCTTCTTCTCCAGTGCAGCTAGTCTGGCAAGCTTTCTTTCCTTAGCTAGCATAGCTGCAAGAATTTGTTCACGGAGCTGTCGGCCAACCTCTTCGATATCATGTGAGTTAGTTGAAACCGAAGGTTTTCGAATAAAATCAAACGCTCCAAGCTCCAATGCCATAATAGTCTCCTGCATTCCCTGTTCATTAATGCCAGAGAGCATGATAACTGGAAGGGGATGCTCCTTCATGATGACTTTAAGAGCTTCAAGCCCGTTCATTTCCGGCATCTCGACGTCCATCGTAACGATGTCAGGTGAGAGTTTTTTGATCGCTTCGATAGCATCCTTCCCATTTTTGGCTGTACCGACAACTTGAAATGCCGGGTCTTGCTCTATTAAATCAGACACTATTTTCCGCATAAACGCAGAATCATCAACTACCATAACCTGATATATCATTCAGTTCCACCTCAGTTCCTTGATGCAGAATCATTTTGTGCGTTTGAACCAGCTATTCATAAATCTCTTGATTCCTGATACAGTATCATTTGATTTCGACTGTGGAATATCCATGTACATCATGGCCAGGCGCTGAACATCACGCGCAGCCGCACAACCGGGAAAGGCTGTAGAAAAAGGAATTTGTTTTTTTACCGCTTGCATTACATGAGGATCATCACTCAAATGGCCTAGCATCGAGATGTCTTTATCCAGAAACCGATGAGCAACGAGTGTAATTTTGTCAGCAACCTCTCGAGCCTCTTTAAGATCCGATGCTCTATTAACTATAAGTTTGAACTTAACATTACTGTCAATCCCATGTACAACCTTGATCAGAGCGTAAGCGTCTGTGATTGCTGTAGGCTCTGGAGTCGTGACGACCAGCGTCTCATCAGCAGCGGTAATAAATTTCAGTGTTTCTTTTGAAAGGCCGGCTCCCGTATCAAAAATGATATAATCCATCTCTTCGGAAATTTGTTCCAGCTCAGAGGTGAAATAATTCAAATCATGATCCGATAACTTAAATAAGTCAGCCATTCCTGATCCTCCGGCAATGAAGGGAAGCCCCTGTGTTCCTAATTCAATAATCTCCTTAATGCCTTTCTCACCTTTGAGCAAATGATACAAGCTATATCTCGGTCTGACTCCCATTAACACATCGATATTCGCCATACCGATATCTGCATCAAATAGAAGCACTTTACGACCGAGGGCTTTTAAAGCAAGGGCGAAATTCAGCGTGAAATTGGATTTCCCCACTCCACCCTTACCACTACACACTGTCAAAATACGAGCGGAGGACGATGATGTTTCCTTGTCAGTACCCTTCACCCCGGAAAATCTCTCTCTTAAGGTAACCAGATCCCTTAATGTTTGAGCTTGGTCACTCATGACCCGTTCTCTCCCATAATCATGTTGATAAGCATATCCTGGCTTGATAAGAGAAGATCATCCGGTACATTTTGTCCATTCGTGATATAGGTCAATTTCAAAGGATAATCCTTCATCAAGTTAAACATAGGTCCTACGCTCTCTGTTTCGTCCAATTTCGTAAAAATCACTTTTTCCAATCCATATCTGCTAAAATGCTCGGTAATTTTCTTCATGTCCTGAGCCTTTGAGGTCAAGCTGAGTACCAGATAGGTCTCAGTTTGCTCCGACGGGCTAAGCAAGCTGTGCAGCTCGGCTACATAAATTTCGTTCAAATAGTTACGTCCCGCTGTATCCATTAAGATCAGATCGCAATCGTGCAAGCGTTGAAGCGCTCGTTGTACATCGCCAGGGGATTGAACCACTTCAAGCGGTACATTCAAAATGGTGGCATACGTCCGAAGCTGTTCAACTGCCGAGATCCGATAAGTATCTGCGGTAATAAATCCTACCTTTTTTCGAGCTCTGAAAATTTGATCAGCCGCCAGCTTAGCAATGGTAGTGGTCTTTCCAACTCCAGTTGGTCCGGCGATGTAAACGATACGTGTGTTGTCTCCAATCCCTTCGCCGATTCGTCCATCAAGGAAAAAGCTCAATTTATCACGAACCTGTCTTTCCATCTCATCATCAGAGATCATCTTGTCGGAATCCAGCCATTGATGGTAAGTTTCATCGATCCAGCTATCAACGAGCTCCGAGGAAATTTCCTGCTCCAGCATTTTACTTTTCATAGCATCAAGCGCCTCAGGAAGCTCAGCAGCAGGACTCTGCTGCTTGGCTAATTGACTGATCCAATTTTTCATTTCCTTAATTTCTTCTAGCAGACGTTCTTCCTTCAAATGATAGGATTGATCAACTGCCTTGCGAACAGGCTCAGCTGGTTGAATCGTATCATGTTGGCCTTCCTCCAGCGATTTCCGGAGTGCCTCCTCCCATTTTCGGGCCGCTGTCTCATCCCCTGTGTTAGCTAAGGGAGCCTTTTGCTCCTCCATTACTGATGTTGCGGAAGGTGATGAGGACGACGAAATTTGAGAAGATTTGCGATAAGCCTCCGGTACAGCCTGTCTTGATACTAATACTGGCGGAGAGGAAGTCACTGCTTGTCGTGGAAAGCTTGCTTTAGGAGCAGGCTTATCGCTGCCTTCCGATGCAGCTATGACTTCTATTTTCTTCTTCTGGAACATACCCAGAAAGCCGCCAATCTTCATCTCCTTCGTACTCAAAATAACAGCATCAGAGCCAAGCTCGCTGCGAATTTTGAGCATAGCATCAGGCATTGAGTCAACGATATACCGTTTTACTCTCATAGATTCACCACCCCGACACTTTGAATTTCAACATTCGGTTCCAGTTCACTATAGGACAATACGGGTATATCCTGCATACTGCGTTCAATGACCTGCCGCAAGTACATTCGAATTGTCGGTGAGGTTAGAACGATAGGCTGTTGTCCGGATTGAATAAGTCTGTTGATCTGCTCCGTCAGCTTCTGGAACACAGTCTGCGTGGATACCGGGTCCAATGCCAAATAGCTGCCTTGATCGGATTGCTGCACACTTTCTGCGATTTTCTTCTCGAGCGTAGGGCCAACTGTAATGACTCGCATCGTCTCACCCTGCCTTGTGTATTGCTGAGTAATTTGACGTGAAAGCGCTTGTCTCACATACTCGGTCAGAATGTCCGGGTCCTTCGTGTAAGTACCGTAATCCGCTAATGTCTCGAAAATGGTCACCATATCGCGAATCGATATTTTCTCGCGAAGCAGCTTCGCCAAAACCTTTTGAACATCCCCGATCGACAGCACGGACGGAATCAGTTCGTCTACAAGCACAGCATAACCCTCTCTGAGATTGTCGATGAGCGCTTTCGTCTCCTGACGGCCAAGCAGTTCGTGTGCATGTTTCTTAATCATTTCCGTCAAATGTGTTGCTACAACTGAGGGAGGATCAACCACGGTGTAGCCTGACAATTCAGCACGATCCTTCGTTGATTCATCAATCCATAAAGCTGGCAGTCCAAAAGCAGGCTCCTGGGTCTCTATACCTGTTATTGAATCATCATCCATCCCAGGACTCATTGCCAAATAGTGATTAAGTAATAATTCACCACCGCCAACGACATTTCCTTTAATTTTGATAACATATTCGTTCGGTTTTAGTTGAATATTGTCGCGAATTCGAATAACCGGTACAACTAAGCCCATTTCAAGCGCACACTGACGCCTGATCATGATGATTCGGTCCAGCAGATCCCCGCCTTGAGCTGTGTCAGCCAGAGGGATAAGACCATATCCAAATTCAAATTCGATAGGATCCACCTGAAGCAGGTTGATCACGCTTTCCGGGCTTCGCACCTCTTCGATTTGCTGCTCCTCCTCTTGCATTTCCTGCTCAATAACCTTGCGGTCCATATTTCTTTGCATCCTTATAGCTGCAAAAACCAGGATTCCTGCAAATGGCAATGTTGTCCACGGACCAATCGGGGTGAACAAACCAAGCAATGTAATCGTTCCAGCTACGATATAAATCAATTTAGGGTAAGTAAACAACTGACCGGTAATATCATCAGCAAGGTTACCTTCTGAGGAAGCACGCGTTACAATCAAACCTGCTGCAGTAGAGATCAATAACGCAGGAATCTGGCTTACAAGTCCATCACCGATCGTAAGAATGGAGTATGTAGATAATGCTTCGGCAAAGCCCATACCATGAATGGACATCCCGATAATGAAACCGCCAATCAGATTAATGAGCAAGATGATAATGCTCGCGATGGCATCGCCTTTGACGAATTTACTCGCCCCGTCCATCGCACCATAGAAATCAGCTTCGCGCTCGATTTTGCTGCGACGTTCCCTCGCCTGCTGCTCGTTGATGAGTCCGGCATTCAGGTCAGCGTCGATACTCATTTGCTTACCTGGCATCGCATCGAGTGTGAAACGAGCCGCAACCTCAGCGACACGCTCCGAGCCCTTGGTAATTACGATAAATTGAACTACAACCAAAATCAAAAACACAACAAAACCGACTACTGGCTCTCCCTGAGATACCCAGGAACCAAAGGTAGCGACAACGTCCCCCGCTTTGGCCTGTCCCAGAATAAGCTTGGTAGTCGATACGTTAAGCGCCAATCTGAACAATGTCGTAATGAGCAGCATTGCCGGGAAAATGGAAAACTGCAGCGCCTCTTTGGTATTCATCGCGACAAGCAAAATCATCAAGGAAATAGATATGTTCACAATCAATAGAATATCCAATAACCATGTCGGGATCGGGATAATCATCAAAAGTACAATACCGATAATTCCGACTAGGATGAATAAATCTTTAAACTTTTTCACCGGTTTTCCCTCCGATCCCGATTTTATTTAGCCTTGCCTTTTAACTTGTATACATATGCCAACACTTCAGCTACGGCTTGGAACAAATCTCCAGGTATCGAATCACCGATTTCTGTTCTTTGAAACAAGGCGCGTGCCAACGGCTTATTTTCGACTGTAACTACTCCGTGCTCCTTCGCGATCTCCTTAATGCGGAGCGCTACATAGTCCTGACCTTTAGCCACAACTTCAGGAGCTTCCATTTCAGATCCATCGTATTTTAGTGCAACAGCAAAATGTGTAGGGTTCGTAATAATAACGTCAGCTTTGGGAACCTCTTGCATCATTCTCTGAAGCGCCATTCGTCGTTGCCTTTCACGAATTTTACTTTTGATTAACGGGTCACCCTCCATTTTTTTGTACTCTTCCTTAATATCTTGCTTGGACATTTTCAGATTTTTCTCATGATCATATTTCTGATAGATATAATCCAGAACGGAGAGTACCAGCAGCGCTGCTCCGATCTTTAGTCCCAGACTCATGGTTAGCTTTGCTGTAAAATTAAACGCATCCTGAACCGGAATTCGACCCATCATAGCGATTTTATCCCGTTCACCCCATATTGTCGTGTACACAAGAACACCTATAATGGCCAGCTTTAGAAGAGTTTTCAAAAATTGAACCAATGACCGCATGGAAAAAATATTTTTGAAGCCTTTAATAGGATCAATCTTACTCAGCTTCATCTTAAGAGGATCTCCGGTTAACAGGAATCCCACTTGTATGTAGTTTGCCAGAACACCCATCACAAGAATGACCAAAAACACAGGTGCTAGAAGCAGTAATAGCTGAATGCCGAAATCACCAAACATGATCATTACGTTTTCCTTGGTTACATCCATCATCAAACGATGGTAGAACACATCGGAATAAAGATAGATCAGCCTATCTTTGAAAAAGCTGCCAAAAGCAAGCAGGCTGAGAAAAGTGGATAATAGTACGACCGCTCCGGATAGTTCCTGGCTCTTTGCAACCTGACCCTTTTTTCTTGCATCCTGACGCTTCTTGGGCGTGGCCTTCTCCGTCTTTTCTCCAGCGAACAGCTGCAAGTCCAGAGCGTAGCGATACGTCACCTTGATCCCCCCCTTACTTCGGCCTCTCACCGATGACACCAAGTAAATTTTGCAGCGATTTGAACATGAATTCGAACAAATGCTGAAAAGCGTATACGAAGCTTGAAACTAGGAGGAGCAATACGACTAGCCCAACGATAATTTTAAGCGGTATACCAATAACAAAGACGTTGAACTGTGGTGCTGTACGCGCTAAAAATCCTAAAGCAACATCTGTCAGGAATAAAGCAACAATCAACGGTGCCGCCATTTGAAACGCAAGCATAAAGGATTGGCTAAACGTCGTAATCAGAAACTCTGATACGTTCCCGTTATAAATCTTCTGGAACAGCTCATTCGATAGCGGTATCCAGTTGTAGCTTCTAATAATGGCATCCAGCAAATAATGATGTCCGTTGATGCTTAAAAATAGCAGCGTGGCAATCAAATAATTGAAATTACCTAGGATCGGCGCAGATGCGCCCGTCATCGGGTCAATAACATTCGCAATCCCAAAACCGATCTGAATATCGATAAATGAGCCGGCAATTTGTATGACGTAAAAAATAAGTGTTGCTACAAACCCCATCAACAAGCCGATTAGAACTTCGCGAATAATAATGATCGCATATCCAAGATCATTCGGGATTACCTGGCCTGTCCCCTGGACCATTAGCACAAGTATGGCTACGATGCCCGATAACCCGATCTTGAACGTTGTAGGAACACCTCTGGACGAAAAAATCGGTGCGACTACAAAAAAAGCTGAAATTCGACAAAAAATAAGTAAAAAAATCGAAAATACATGCAATAAAGTATCCATAATCCCTTCTGCCTAACCGATATAATTAGAAAGATTGTTTAATATACCGTAAGTAAAATCGACTAGAGTCGTCAAAATCCACGGTCCAAACAGCAGTAAGGCGATCAAGACTGCAACGATTTTAGGAACAAATGCCAGCGTCTGCTCCTGAATCTGTGTCGTTGCCTGAAAAATACTAATTATTAGACCAACGACCAGTGCAATAATCAGCATTGGTGCACTGACCTTCAGAACGGTAAATACGGCTTGTCCGGCCAAACCGATAATAAATTCCGAACTCATTACCGTCTTCCCCCTCAATGATAACTTGATGTATTGATGATTACTCTATCACGATATTTACGAAACCGCGTCAAGTTATGAAGCTGGCGAGCAACGATTTCACAACCAAATACCATCCATCTACAAGTACAAACAGCAATATCTTGAACGGTAACGATATCATGACCGGAGGAAGCATCATCATCCCCATCCCCATCAACACGCTTGAGACGACTATATCGATGATTAAGAACGGTATGAAGATCATAAAGCCCATTTGGAAGGCGGTCTTCAGTTCACTGATCGCAAATGCCGGTATCATTACCGATAATGGAATATCTTCATAGCTCTTTGGCTTTTCCGTCTTGGTATAACTCATAAATAATTGCAAATCTTTAGGACGGGTATGAGAGTACATGAACTTCTTTATCGGGACAGATGCTTTGTCCAAAGCTTCCGTCTGGGTAATTTCCCCTTTTATATAAGGCTGCAGTGCCACATCATTAATAGTGGATAACGTAGGGCTCATGACAAACAGGGTCAAGAAAAGAGCCAAACCAATCAACACCTGGTTCGGAGGCATCTGCTGTGTTCCGAGCGCATTACGAACAAATCCAAGCACGACTACGATTCTAGTAAAGCTCGTCATCAATACAAGAATAGCCGGAGCTATACTAAGCACAGTAATAAGCAAAATAATAGAAAGCGAGCTTGTGCTTGGCTCCCCATCGGAGGTTCCGATTTGTATGCCAATATCCGGTATCGGATTTATAGGCTCTGCGGAAGCGATAGAGACCGCAAATGCGCTCCATATCGTGAGGAGCAGTAAAGTTACAATAAACACTCTATTTTTCATGAATCCCTCAACCGATCTGTAGATTGATCTTCCTGATCCTTAAGCAGCTCTTCCATTTGACGTTTGCGATTCGGTCTCTTATTTAACTGGGAATAAAACACTTCGTGAAAGGACGTTCCTTCCAGCTCCTCCTCAACACTTGGAGGTTCCTTACGGAATCGGGAGACGAAACCAGATAACATCGTCGATACTCCGGTATATTTCGTCCCCTCTTCTTCAAACGCCTGATGTAGAAGAATCACTTCATCCGGATCGGATACTTTGTCAACCAAAGAAATATTCTCACCTACACCTACAAGATACACGCTGCTTCCGATTTCAATGACCTGAAGAGACTTATTTGGTCCAAGTCCAACAGCCCCAAGTACATGGATAGCGTTATCTTGATTTAAAAACCGATTTCTTTTTCCCAAGAAGCGAACCAATAACACAATTAGAACAAGAATAATCGCCAGAACCACGATGACCGTAATCAGATTTCCCCAAAGATTAATATCTTCACCATTAAATTGCTGTTCCGACTGACTATAAGTCATGGCCTTAGCCTACAATCCAAGCGTTTTGTTGATGGCTTCGATGACTCTGTCGGATTGGAACGGCTTCACGATGAAGTCTTTAGCACCAGCCTGAATTGCGTCGATAACCATAGCCTGTTGACCCATTGCGGAGCACATAATGACTCTTGCATTAGAATCAAGCTTCTTGATTTCTTTGAGTGCTGCAATTCCATCCATTTCTGGCATTGTAATATCCATCGTAATGAGATCAGGATGCAACTCCTTGAATTTCTCTACAGCTTGTGCACCATCTTGTGCTTCGCCGACAACCTCAAAACCGTTCTTAGTTAAAATGTCGCGGATCATCATTCTCATAAAAGCTGCATCGTCTACGATTAGAATTCGGTTTGCCATTGATTTAAAATCCTCCCTAAACTTCTACTATTGTAATTTTTGAATTCGGTCCCACTGGCTAACAATATCTGTAACGCGAACGCCAAAATTCTCATCAATGACGACAACCTCGCCTTTGGCAATCAGTTTGTTGTTCACCAGAATGTCTACTGGCTCACCGGCAAGCTTGTCCAGCTCGATAATTGAACCTTGAGACAATTCCAAGATATCCTTAATTTGCTTTTGGGTCCTACCTAATTCTACGGTGACTTTAAGAGGAATGTCCATCAGTAAGTTTAAATTATTTTCATCCGGTATCCCGAATGTTGGATTCCCTAGGTTTGCAAATTGTACAGGTTGAACATTCACGCTACGTCCTTGAACACCGCCCAAGTGCTGCGGCTCTGCATACGGCCGGTCCTGAGGCGGGTAATAATAACCGGCTGGCGGCTGTTGCATCGGTGGTTGTTGATATGGTGGCTGTTGATAATATCCTGGATCAGCAGCAGGCTGTGAAGGTGCCGGTGTGTGAACCGGTGCTGCAGGAGCGTGAGCTGCTGCTGTCTCCTGTACTGCTGGCTCAGATGAGCCATTGATCAGGCTGTTCACCATTTCTTTAGCAAATTTCACTGTCAATAGCTGCATAATCGTTGAATCAATCAAATCGCCGATGGTAAGGCGGAATGAGATTTTGATTAATGTCTCATCGGGAGGCAAACTGTTAACGCCTGTTCCATTCGACATATTCAAGATATCGATTCCCGGTGGTGAGATGTTAACGAAGCGGTTAAATATCGTCGACATAGAAGTAGCAGATGAACCCATCATTTGATTCATTGCTTCCTGAACAGCACTGATATGAATTTCATTCAGTTCTTCCTCTAAAGCATTACCTTCCCCACCTAGCATTAGATCCGCAATAACCTGAGCATCTCTGGTTTTGATTACCAGCGAATTCATTCCTTCAAAGCCATCAACATATTGAACATGAATTGCAACATGTGGTTTCGGGAACTCAGCTTCAAATTGGGAGCGTCTAATAATTGATACTTTCGGGGTCGTAATATCTACTTTTTTGCTAAGCAGTGTTGATAGAGCTGTAGCAGCACTACCAAATGTAATATTACCAATTTCCCCAAGAGCATCTTGCTCGAGTGGTGTCAAGTAATCGGATACTGTTGGCTCAGTTGCCGTTTCCGGATCAGCTTGCTTTAGCAAGGCGTCAATCTCTTCCTGGGACAAATAATCTTTACTCGTCAAGTTCCTCAACTCCTTCGCTGACAATTTCATCAATTTGAACGGCGACTCGATCCTTCAGAGTACCCGGGCTGCCGATAAATTTCAATCTATCACCGACCCGGATGGATAATCCTTCTTGAACAGGCTTGTTCAAGGAAATGACGTCCCCTACAGACATCCCAAGGAATTCCCGGATCGAAATCTGTGACTCGCCAAGCTCGGCGATAATCGGTAATTTAGCTTTATTGACACGGTTTCTAAGAGCGTCAACCTCTTCAGGAATACGCTCCTTCTTCTGGGACACGAACCAGTGGTGAACCGATAGTCTAGGCATAATCGGCTCAATAACAACGTGAGGAATACAAAGGTTAATCATTCCTGTCGTATCTCCGATTTTCGTGCTCAGCGAAATGAGTGCGATCGTCTCGTTTGGAGATACAATTTGCATGAACTGGGGATTTGTCTCCAGTCCCTCCATCCGAGGATTAATGTCCATTATTGTTTTCCATGCTTCTTGCAAGCTTTCAAAAGCCCGACTAAAAATACGTTCCATAATAATAGTTTCAATCTCGGTTAATGAACCGATTTTTGTCGGTGCTGTACCAATTCCACCAAGCAATCTATCCAACATGGCAAAAGCGACGTTTGGATGAACCTCAAGCACCATTCTGCCTTCAAGCGGCTCCGCTTCAAAAATGTTCAGTATGGTCATTTTTGGAATGGAGCGAATAAATTCATCATAAGGAAGCTGCTCTACCTGAACCACATTAATTTGCACAAACGTACGTAGCTGTGCCGAGAAATAGGTGGTGAGATAACGGGCAAAGTTCTCATGAATCCGGGTTAAGCTGCGGATATGATCTTTAGAAAATCTCACCGCTCTTTTAAAATCATATGCCCGGATTTTCTTTTGTGTTTCTTCCTTCTTTAGTTCCTCAGCATCCATTTCGCCAGAAGAGAGCGCTGCGAGCAGGGCATCGATCTCATTTTGCGATAGTACATCTACCAAACATCTCACCCCCTTAGGAAATAATTGATATCGATATTTTCTAGATCGTTGTCATGATAAAATTCGTAATATCGATTTGAGTTACTTTTCCCTCCGGCAATGATTGGTTGATCAGATTCATCAGCTTGGAACTCAAATTATCTTTACCCTTTGCTCCAGTCAAATCTTCAGGATTTGTATCTGCAAGCGTCTTAATAATAATAGGCTTGATTTTGAAATCTTTGATTTTGTCAAAAGATTCCTTAGACGTTTCCTTATCGAGCTGGAAGGCAAAATTCATTACTACAACGTAGTTAGGGTCCGACAGATTCGTTTTTATATCGTCGATTGTCGCGGTAACTTTTACAATTTCATCTGCCGATAGGCTCTTAGGCTCAGTCACTCCCGCAACAGCTGAATTAACTTGGTTGCCGTTATCAGAGTTAATAAGCTGATTCATCAGCAGGAAGGCGGCCATTACGATTAACGTAATTGCAAGTAAAATCGTAATTAGCCAAGGTGCCATTTTTTTCATGACCATTCCTCCGTTTGTTGCACTTTAATAGTTGCTGCATGAATACCGATTTCGCTATTGTACTCCTTGACCATCGCGATTACCTCGGCTGCTTTCTCCAGCACGATAATACGCTTGCCTGTAACAAGGGTTACGTATGTATCAGGTGTTTCCTCTACAGTCTCAATCATTAATGCGTTCAGCCACATTTGTGATCCGTTTAACCGTGTTACAGAAATCATAATTAACCTCCAGATCTCTTGGATTGACGGCGGGAAAGGCTGCATCAGGCAGCTCCCCCGCCATCATTTATCCTAACGCTTCAGGTTAACTACTTCCTGCAGCACTTCATCCGAAGTCGTAATAATTCGGGAATTTGCCTGGAATCCGCGTTGTGCAACGATCATCTCAGTAAATTCTCCCGTCAAATCGACATTGGACATTTCAAGCTGACCGGAAATAATAGCGCCTGTTCCATCTTCCTGGTTATTCGCCGTAGTTGGAACAAGTTCGCCTTCAGCGATAGCATTCAGGGTTACCCGGTACAGGTTACCACCGATTTTCTCAAGGCCTTCAGGGTTCGTTACTCTTGCCACACCGATTTGTGCGCCACCCGCAGTAGTCCCATCATTCAACTTCTGAACGATTGTACCATCTTGAGCAATTGAAAAAGCTGTTACTTCCTCACCAATTGCCTCCAGGATATCTCCATTGGAATCACAAAGAAATAGACCATCTGATGTAACTAATTGACGAGCAGCATCCATATGAAAGTCACCTGCTCTGGTCAAGAAAGGAACCTCCTGATCCGCCGACAGCTTAACAAGGAAAAAGCCATCTCCATCGATACGAAGGTCAAGCGGATTGTTCGTTGTCATCGCACTACCACCAGTGTGAAGCGTATCAATCGAGCCAATGGAAACACCGAGACCAATTTGCTTAGCGTTAACACCACCAGTTTCTCCTTCTGCTGGAGCAGTAACACCTGATACGGTTTGGCTCATAATATCCTTGAACATAACACGACCGGCTTTAAAACCAACAGTATTAACGTTAGCGATATTGTTACCGATAACATCGAGTTTCGTTTGAAAACCGCGCATACCGGAAACGCCCGAATACATGGATCTTAACATTTACTTAATTCCTCCCTTAAATATGCATTTGCTATGGTCGCATCAGTCGATCAGCGACGCACCATTGGCCTCCGAATCCGGGCCAGCCAATTCTATGAAATAATTACTGCACTATCAATATGAGTGAATACATTGTCCTTCATGCTGCTGCCATCCATTGCAGTTACAACGGTTCGATTATCTACATTAACAATGAGGGCCATATCCTTCATTAAAATAAGAGATTCCTTGGCTCCTTTTGCCGCCGCATGATCGATTGCCATTTCAATTTTGCTTAATTGCTCCGGCATCAGCTGTATTCCTCTTTGCTCTAATCTCTTCACAGCATGGTTACTAAAATGAAGCAGGCGATCCTGAAGTATTTCCTTAAATGTCGTATCCTGTGTTCCAACCGCTTTGACATTTTTCGCCTGTTGAAGCGTATTGGGCTGAACTCGCCCAGGGTATAAGCTCCCTATGCGAAAGGTTTCACTCATGGATTATCAGCCCCTTGACCCTCCACATCGTTCACGTTATTCGCTTCAGCTTCTCTAGGATTTTCAACCCGTTCAATTTTGGAAACTTCAATTTCTTTGTCACCGATCTTCGCGTAATGAACTCCGCTTCTAACAATGATGGATTCGACTACACCACTTGCCATGTTGTAGACGGTCTCTGCCTTACCAGTTTTTATATCATAATTGCCGGTCTCTGTACCAGAAGTCCAACTGGCAACCTTCCCGATCAGGTTCGAGTTACTGCCTAGAGATTGACTCATGTTCGTCAGCTGCGAGGAGATGTTGTACAACTGCTCAACGGATGAGAATTGCGCCATTTGAGCCACCATCGCAGTATTATCCATAGGTGATAGCGGGTCTTGATTTTGCAATTGAGTTAACATCAATTTTAGAAAAGCATCCTTTCCTAAATCGCTGCTCCCTGTTGTCGTGCTAGTTTTATTACTAGAAGAATAATTAGACCACACCGGAGTCGTTACGATACTTGCCACTGGTTTTGCCTCCCTTCTATTTGTTTTCTTAAGCTCTAGCTACGAAGGAGCTGCCAAGACTATCCTCTTTACTTCTCATCTCAGTTACCCAATCATGCCATTCTTCATTAAGATCGTTAATCAGAATCGCTTCATCCTCACGTACTTCACGACGTTTCCCACCTTGCTGCTGATTGCTTCCATTACCCTGTTGCCGTCCGTCTTGATACATATGTGACGATAATGCTGTGTTCTGCGTAACTTCCAGCTTATTCACCTGGAGACCTTGGGCTTGCAGCGCTAAACGAAGCTGTGCCATTTGTGCCTCAAGCGACTCCCTTGCAAAGGCATGCTCAGTTACAAACTGTGCTGTTAGCAGTCCGTTTTGCATCGTAATTCTTACATCAACCTGGCCCAAATGCTCAGGGAACAAAGAAATCTTAGCTTCGGACATACCGTTTGCTTGGATGATGTCGAACTTGCCGACTAGAAACCTGCTCATCTCCTGACCAAACTTCTCAACAGGTACGCTTGGTGTATGTACTGTCTTCAAAGGTGCTGTACCTACCTCTCGCATAGCCAATTGTCCAGCAGTAACTATATTTCCTGCTTGGAGCGGATGATCAGATTCTCCCGTATCACCGGTTAAAGAATCACTGTCGGCAGTGAGTGCCGCGCTAGCATTTACAGTGGGAATTACAGCATCAGGTTTTTGTTGAACTACACGCACCTGAACATCATCGCCATCCGCTTTATGCTGTACTTGACCTAATGCTCCGGAAGTTTCCAGACCATTCTTGTTAGCCGGCTGTGCAAACTCAGAAAATATCGCTTGTTTGTTATGGGATAATAAATCCCCAGTAATTCCGGTAGAATTCAACACATTTTGCAGCGATTCCAGCATCGCTTTAACTTGAGCTGGATCAATAGCCGCTTGACCTGCATTTTGCTGTTGTGCAGAAGCTGTGATCAGTTGAAGCAAAGCGTCCTGCACTGCAAATTTAACGGTCTGTGGATGCTGAGCAAGCAACGGAAGCTCGGCAGTAATCTCATTGGCCGGATTTCCTTCAGTGCTCGCAGCCGTATTATTTTGCAGCAACTGATTTACATTTTGAAGCCACGCCTGTAAAGATGCCAGCAAATCCATAGTTTCTTCGGATGCTGAATCGGTTTGATTTAACATCTCATCCAGCTGCTTCAACTGCTGCAGCAATTGATCCAGCAAAAGAGCTAATGACTGCTCTTCCTCATTAATTCCTGAGGTATCAACCGCCTCTGCAAGACCGGCAAGTGTTAAAAGCGGATTATTGACCAAGCCCTCTTGGGATGCTGTATTTCCGGTTAACATAGACAACAATGTCTGATCAAATGTTTGCCCGGTCGTTTGGCCAGTAGAAGCATTGCCGTTTACGCCATACCATAACGTTCCTGCTGCACTTCCAGGGATCAAATTCAATATGCTCTGGCTCATTTTTTCACCTCCTTTCGCTAATCTAACATCTTACTTACTAATTAGCTGATTCAGGATTTTTACCGACAGCTTCTCATCCTGCTCAGCCATCTTAGCCAAAATATCAGAGCGCGTAGTATCATCAACAGCCTTTAAAATCTTTAGCGCTTTATCAGCATTGATTTTGTAGGTTTGCAGAACCAGCTTGGAAGCAGCATCAGCTGACATAGAGCTGAAGGTCTTGCTCAACTGCGACTCATTTAAACCTGCATTTGTCTGCTGTGCACTGGTGTCAGCAGCCGCTTCCTTCTTAAGTCTGGATTGTAACGCGGAAATAGCCAAATCTTCCGATGAGGTTACATCCTTAAGCTTGATTGAAATATCAGCTGCCTTCTGCGGGTCCATCTTCTCCAAAATAGCTCCCTTGCTCTCATTACTCATAACACTAAGCATTTGCAGCGTTTCGTCCGTTGTAAGATTGCTTAGAATAGCTGCCGCTTTACTCGGGCTCATCTGAGCATATAGCTGGGACAGCTTCTTCACTTCTTTCTGATACGCAGCCTGCTCCTCGGATTGCTCCTGCTTAGCTGCTGCTTGCTCGACCGTATTCAACTGCTCTTGAAGATCCTTTACCTTGTTCTCTTGCTCGGCAACCTGACGATTAGCTTCCTGAAGATCCGCTTCCTGCTTAGCAACTTGTTCCTTGAGCTGTTTGACAGTAGCGTCATTGCTTGCTTCCTGTTTTTTCTCCTGTTCTTTCGGCTTCACTTCATCAGTTGATCCTTTTGGATCAGGGACTAGGTTTTTTACGATAGGTATTTTGTTACCTATATCAATCAGAGTATTTCGAAAATCGAGATTAAACAGGGTGAGCAACACACCTAGAAGCACTACAGTAAACAAAATCGGAGTCACAAAAAACAGAAAACGCGAAAATCCGCTGCCGGATTCCTCTAGTTCCTCGTCAAATTCAGTCTTCGCCATCTTCATCCCTCCTTCGCAAACCCATATCTTTAGCCCTTACTCCTTTAGCGGGCTTTCATGGCGAATCGGACAGTAGCCATTTCATCCAATTCGTTTTGTTCCCGAAGAAGCATTTCATGCATAAATTTGTCTTTGGATTTCTCTTTAGCCTTAAGCCAAATTTTTTCATCAAGCATTTTACTGGTCAGATACGTTTTTTTCTTTTCCACGTTCAACTCGGCTATTTTTACGTCACCGATTTTCCGGGTTATGCATTCTTCTAAATAATCTACATATCTTTGCAGCTCTTGAAGCTTAATCATAGAAGCGCTGTTCTCCATCTCCTGTTGAATAGAAGATAAAGTCTGAAGTCGATCCTCGACTAACTGATCCAGGGTTCGCTGCTCAGCTTGCAATTGACCAACAGCAGCGGATAGCATCCACTCAGCCTGAGTCTTCTCATTTGATTTCAAATCAACGACCTTCTGATAGACGTAACGGAACTTCATCCTCTATTTGTCATCTCCTTGAGAATTCGGAAATTAGTCGTTCCTGAGTTTCCGATAGCGTTGTTTTTTCGTTCACTTTCTGCTTCGAAAAATCCCATATACTTTGGATGTAGCTAATCGCTTCATCGATTTCTGCGTTGGAACCCTGCTGATAAGCACCGATATTGATCAGATCCTCGGATTCTTTATACACGGCCATCAAGCGTTTTAAATTTTCTGCTGCATCATTCTGCTCATCCTCGACGATATCCTTCATCACACGGCTAATACTTGCGAGAATATCGATCGCTGGAAAATGACCTTTGTTGGCGATATTCCGATTTAGTACGATATGACCATCCAATATCCCTCGGACAGCATCCGCTATTGGCTCGTTCATATCATCCCCATCAACCAGCACGGTGTAAAAAGCTGTAATCGACCCCGTCGGTCCTGTCCCCGCTCTTTCCATCAATTTAGGAAGTGCAGCAAATACGGATGGAGTATAGCCTCTCATAGCAGGCGGTTCACCAACTGCCAGTCCGACCTCACGAAGTGCCATCGCATACCTGGTAACGGAATCCATCATTAGCATGACGTTAAGACCACGATCTCTGAAATATTCCGCAATCGTTGTAGCGATTAAAGCTCCCTTCATTCTGATCAGAGCCGGCTGATCCGAGGTAGCTACGATAACTACCGAACGTTCAAGTCCTTCAGGACCCAAATCACGTTCGATGAAATCCAGCACCTCCCGTCCGCGTTCACCGACAAGAGCAATAACATTAACATCGGCGGATGTATTGCGGGCGATCATCCCCATCAATGTACTCTTACCGACACCAGAGCCTGCAAAAATACCAACACGTTGTCCCTTACCGATCGTTAACAAACCATCGATTGCTCTAACACCAATACTGATGGGCTCAATGACTCGCGGTCTATTTAACGGATTCATCGGTTTATTGAAGGTTGAATAATGGCCCATACGGGAAGGAAGAACCGAAGCATCCAAAGGTTGTCCCAGACCATCAAGCACTTTACCCAGCAATTCAGAGCCAACTTGAACAGTTAGAGGTTTACCTGTACCAACTACATCGCAGCCAGGTCCAATAGATTGCAATTCACCTAGCGGCATTAACAGCACCTTGTTATCACGAAAACCAACGACCTCCGCTTGAAGCGGTTGAGATGATTTGGAGGGATAGATGTAACATACATCTCCGATGCTTGCATCCGGACCCTCTGATTCCACCATCAATCCAATAACCTGAGTCACCTTACCATTAATACGAACCGGGTCTATCTGTGACAAATGATCGATATATCGTCTAGCATCAATTATCGTCATTTCCGTGTCCCCGTTCTTCGGTCTGCTGAGCGATGCGCAGCAGCTCCTTTTTGATTTCTACAAGCTGGGTGTCAATTCTGGCATCCACGCTTCCATAAGAGGAACGAATGACACAGCCTCGATCAGCAACGCTTGGATCAGGGAGTATTTGAAGCTCAGCCTGTGAATCAATGACCAGGCTCAGTTCTTCTCTTGCTGCCTGAACGAATGCAAAATACGATGGCGCCACACACAGCGTGAGTATTCCTTGCTCTCGCTTGCGGGACAAGCTCTTCTTGATCAGCTCAATCGTATATTCAGGCTCAATATCAAGCTGCTTATCGATAATTTTTTCGGCAATCGAACAGCTAAGATCAACTAAGAACGGCTCTGCTTCTTGAATGATGCGGCCTTTTTCGGTATAAGCTTGCTGCAAAACGCCGCTTGCCTCATTCATCATTTCTTCTATCTTGGCTTGAAGGCTGTTCTGTGCCTCAGTTTTGCCTTCTTCAAAGCCTTGACTAAAGCCCTCTGACTTAATTGCTTCAATTAAATGCTCATCCTGTTGCCTGCGTTCATTCCACCAAGCCTCAATCTGCGTTCGGGCATCAGCTAACATCTGTTCCGCTTCTTCTGAAGCTGTTCTAACCTGCTCTTCAGCAAATTCCTTCGCGTCGGCCAGCATTTGCTTTCTGGTTTCCTCTGCGACCAGCTCCTCTTGGGAAGGACCGCTCGGATGAGCCTGTGTAACAACTTCTTCTGGCTGCAACTCTTCCTGAGTATGATAAGTTTTAGCTACATTGAGCTGTTTAAGAATATCCAACGGAACATACTGGGACACCTTGATCAAATTAGACAATGATGTCATCTCCTCCGCCGCGGGCAATAATGATTTCGCCGGCTTCTTCCAGTCTACGGATTGTTGCTACGATGCGAGTTTGAGCCTCTTCAACATCACGAAGCCGCACAGGCCCCATGTATTCCATTTCTTCCTTGAAAGTATCCGCCATACGTTTGGACATATTGCGGAATACTGCCTCCCGAACCTCTTCGCTTGCCACCTTGAGTGCCAATTGAAGATCTGCGTTCTCGATGTCGCGAATAATGCGCTGAATCGAACGATTGTCGATATTGACGATATCTTCGAAGACAAACATGCGCTTCTTGATTTCTTCGGCAAGCTCGGGATCCTGAATTTCGAGAGAGTCCAAAATTGTGCGTTCTGTACCGCGGTCTACACCATTCAAGATTTGAACAATCGACTCGATACCGCCGGCACTTGTGTAATCCTGAGTAACAGTAGCAGACAGCTTCTGCTCCAGCACTCGCTCTACTTGTGAAATCACCTCTGGTGAAGTACTGTCCATAACTGCGATTCTTCTGGCGACTTCCGCTTGCTTTTCCTGAGGTAGCGAGGATAGAATCACAGCGGCCTGCTCAAATTGCAGATAGGATAGCACCAAGGCAATAGTTTGTGCATTTTCATTTTGAATAAAGTTGAGAATCTGATTAGGCTCTGCTTTTCTAGCAAAATCAAATGGTCTAACCTGCAGGGTTGCCGTCAGACGATTAATGATATCGAATGCCCTGGATTGGCCAAGCGCTTTCTCCAGAATCTCTTTTGCATAGGCGATACCGCCCTGAGTAATGTATTCCTGCGCAAGACAGATTTGATGAAATTCAGCCATAATCATCTCTTTTTCCGCGCTGTCCACCTTACGAACATTTGCAATTTCAAGAGTTAGCTGTTCAATCTCCTCGTCACGTAGATGCTTGAAAATTTGGGCTGAAACTTCCGGACCCAATGTAATTAACAAAATCGCTGCTTTTTGTTTTCCGCTCAAAACTTGATTTGATGTTTTTGACAATGCGTTCACCTCTATTCGTCAGCAAGCCATGTGCGAAGCAGGTTGACGAACTCATCCGGCTTCTTCTTGGCCAGCGTCTCAAGCTGTTTGCGCACTTGGTTTTCACTTGGAACACTATCCAAGTTGATAGACGGAAATTCCGGTGTGAGCGGCAGCGGGATTTCCTCTTCTTCTTCCTCTGCGGCGCGTTTGCGACGAACCAGAAGATATACGATACCTGCAATCGCGAGCAATGCTGCAGCGCCAACTCCCCATACAATCGGGCTAGAAAGACTGAGTCCAGTAGATTGCTCCGAGGAATTGTGGAACGATTGCGAGAAAACTGAAACTTTATTTTGCAGTTCTTCGTCTGTATAAGTAGAACCTGAATCAGCCAAGTAAGAACCTACGATGTTTTTCAAAATGTTCTCAATTGCCGCTTCAGTATTTTGATCTAAACTTTCTTGTCCAGCAGGTGGTTCAACTGCCACATTAATGGTTAAATCTTTTATAACGTATGGACTTGCTACGATATCTTTTGTAATTCGGTTAACCTCATAGTTAATTGTCGAGGATGATTCTTCAGAGGAAGAAGTCCCTCCCGAGGAATCCGCAGGGTAATTCGCAACGTCGGTTTCGCCTGTTCCAGCGACTCCGTCCCCAGTCCCTTGACCCGTATAACTCTTCTGAATCTTCTGGGCGCTGATCTCAATACCCTTCATATTCTCTGTGTCAACCGGAGTTACAAGACTATCCTTTTGACTTACTTGATCAAAGTTCAGTTTCGAAGCAACGAGCACTTCAATTTTGTCAGGCCCCATCAGCTTGGACAGGAATTGCTTAACGCTTTGACGCACATCGCTTTCGAACTTTTTCTGAAGCGCCATATTTTCCTGAACGGCTGTAGTTAATGAGCCTATTTGTCCACCTTGACCGGAACCGGAAGGAAGCAGAACTGTATCATCACTTGAGGACAATGAAATGTTTTCAACCGGCAGGTTTGGCACCGAAGTCTTGACCAAATTAAAATATCCATCGATTGCATCTTGGCTTGCACGGTACCCTGGTTTAAAAGTAACGACTACAGAAGCAGAAGCTTTTTCCTGTTCTTCAACGCTAGCGAATACATTTTCTGTGGGAAGATTAATCAGCACCTTAGCATCGCTAATTCCCTGCATTCTTTTAAGGAGCTGCTCGATTTCACCATTCAGAGCGCTTTTGTATTTCACATTAAATTCGTTGTCGGTCATCCCGATCAGTGATGAGCTCTCATTAAATGAATCCCATCCGATCGAGCCATTCTGAATGATACCTTGGGAACCTACATCTACTTTAACACGGGCCGAGTCCTTGCTCGGGACAGAAATGCTTTTACCGTCTGCGCCCAGCTTGTAAGGAATTCCCGCCGATTCAAGGTGGGTGATGATCCCAGAAGCATCAGTAGTATCCAGATTAGTGAAGGCAACCTCGTACTCCGTTTTGGAGAATTGAATCGTTAATAGAATAATAGCTATCAGTACAATACCTATTGTGGATAGCAATAATGTTTTCTGTTTTTTACTAAATCGGTTCCAGTAGTCGGCTCCACGCTGCCGATACTGAGCAATTCTCTCATTCACAATGTCACCTCATCCGAAGCTTGCTAGATTTATTAAATTTGCGTACGCATGATTTCCTGATAAGCTTCTATCACTTTATTTCTTACTTGCGTAGTCAGCTGCAAACTTAACAAGGCCTGCTCCGAGGCGATCATCACCTGGTCTGCATTTACTTCACCAAGTTGAAATAGTTCGTTCATTTTCTCAACGTTTTTTTCTTGAGCTGCAACTCCATTCAACGCTTCCGTTAAGTACGAACCGAAATCCTTAATTGCTTCTGCCGGAGTCGGTGAATTAGGCTTCGTTGGCTGTTCAGTTCCAATCACTGAATTTACAGTGTTAAAATTCATGCTTTGAATCAAGTATCAACACCCCTAACCACAGTTTATAAGACTATTTACCTATTTGTAATGCTTTTGTTATCATAGCTTTACTTGCATTGAGTGCCGTTACGTTAGCTTCATAGGAGCGAGTAGCCGAAATCATATCTACCATTTCCTTCAGAATGTCGACGTTAGGCATGTATACATAACCTTCACTATCTGCATCAGGATGAGTTGGATTGTACACTGGTTTGAACGGAGCTGAATCTTCTTTAATCTGAGTAACCTTTACGCCTTGACCGGTCGATGTGTTGCCCAGAGCCGAATTCAGTGTGTCTCCAAAGCTTGGAGTGTTAGGTGACATAACCACCATTTTCCGACGATAGGGAACTGCCTCGCCATTGGCTACTTTCGCTCTTGTTGTTTCGGCATTCGCAATGTTGGAAGAAACGATGTCCATTCTCAAACGCTGAGCAGTCAGTGCTGATGAACTAATGCTAAAACTGTTGCTAATACTCAAGATTCGTTACCCCCTTTCTACTGCAGTACGTTTCATTTTGATCTGATAATTGATTTGCTCTATGTAAGAATTGTAGCGAAGCTGATTCTCCGCAAGCCTCGTCATTTCGCTATCAATATCCACATTGTTGAGGTTGTTATTCATAGCGGTTGACTGATCGGTATTAATTACCGCCTCTGGAACACCCGATGATGGACCTATTACAAAATGCCTAGTGTCCGTCCGCCGCCCCCGCAAAGTTGGCTTACCATCCATCTCACTCTGTAGCAAGCTTTCAAAAGATACACTAGACCGTTTGAAGTAGGGGGTGTCCACATTAGCTATGTTATTGGCAAGAACACCCTGCCGAAGATTTGCTGCTTGTAGCGCGGTTTCGAGTCGATTAAACCCGGTACCATTTAACAACTGCATTTACTGACCCCCTTATTAATCACTGTTTTTCCATAAGTACTTACTATTCAACATTCACTAACGAAATCCTCTTTTTTTCGACATCAAATGCGATTTTCGATGTCTTTCGAACGTCCTAAAAACCATTAAAACATTTTAATGTCGTATATCCTAAGTTTTACGGAGTTTTGGTATTATTACAATAAGAAAAAAGCACTATCTTTGTGCATAATAACGATTATATTTGCACAATTTGAAATTTTTTGAAGTTTTTCGAGCTAGATCGACATAATCCCCATTACAATTTTTAATTTTTCGTGAAATAATAACGACAAAAGGCCATAATCCCAAATTAAATGGGTCTTATGGCCTTTTGAACCTGTACTCTACAAGTATCACAAAATATACTGGCTTAAATCGCGGTCTTTCGCGATATCTCCAAGTTTATCTTGGACATATTCCGGTGTGATCAGCATTTTATCCAGCGTTAACTCCGGAGCTTCAAAGGAAAGATCCTCAAGCAGCTTTTCCAAAATGGTGTGTAGTCTTCTAGCCCCAATATTTTCTGTATTTGCATTTACAGTCGCAGCTATGCGGGCAATTTCTCTGATGGCCTCGGTCGAAAACTCTATCTCAATGTCTTCTGTACGAAGCAGTTCTGCGTATTGCTTGGTCAAGGCGTTCTTAGGCTCAGTCAAAATAGATACAAAATCATCAAGAGTCAAGCTATCCAGCTCTACCCGAATAGGAAAACGCCCTTGAAGCTCAGGTATCAAATCAGAAGGTTTGGCAATATGAAAGGCACCTGCAGCAATAAACAAAATGTAATCCGTCTTTACAGGACCATATTTTGTCATTACTGTAGATCCTTCCACAATAGGTAAAATGTCCCGCTGCACCCCTTCTCTGGATACATCAGGTCCAGACCCCTGACCTTTGCTTGCAACCTTGTCGATTTCATCTATAAAAATAATACCTGATTGCTCAGCACGAGTTATAGCCTCTTGAGTCAAATCATCCTGATCGATCAGCTTTGCCGCTTCCTCCTGAGTCAGCACTTTACGTGCTTCCTTCACCGTCAGCTTCCTTCTCTTCGTTCGACGCGGCAGAAGGTTACCGAACATTTCCTGCATATTCATACCCAACTGGTCATTGCCTTGGCCGGCGAACATATCCATCATGGTCGGAGCGTTATCTTCAACCTCCACCTCCACGATGTCGTTCTCCAGCTGTCCTGACAATAGCTTAAAACGCATCTGACGGCGTTTTTCCGTAAGATTGGTATCCTCTTCCTTATCTTCCTCTGAAGGGCTAGCGCCCGAATTATTGTTGCCAAACAGCATTTCAAATGGATTGCGTCCGGATTTGCTCTTACTCTCTGATGGCACAAGAATTTGAACCAGCCGTTCATTCGCATGTTCCTCTGCCTTATCCTTCACCTGCTCCGTACGCTCAAGCTTGACTGTACGAATGGCAATTTCAATCAGATCTCTTACCATGGACTCTACGTCTCTGCCCACATAACCTACTTCTGTAAATTTAGTGGCCTCTACCTTAATAAACGGAGCTCCTACAAGCTTGGCCAGACGGCGGGCTATTTCTGTTTTGCCTACACCTGTAGGTCCTATCATCAAAATATTTTTCGGCACAATTTCATCCTGTACATCCTCGTCAAGGAGACTGCGGCGGTAGCGATTACGCAGTGCTACAGCCACGGACTTCTTCGCCTGTTTTTGACCTACGATGTATTTATCTAATTCCGCAACGATTTGTCTTGGCGTAAAACTCCCGTTTGTCATGAAACATCCCCTCCGATCACAGTTCTTCAACAATGATGTTGCTGTTTGTGTAAACACATATTTCCGAGGCAACCTGCAACGATTCCCGCACAATGTCCTTCGCTTCCATTTGGCTTGCATGACGCTTGAGAGCACGTGCAGCCGATAGAGCAAAATTACCGCCCGATCCAATTGCTAATATGTCATCGTCAGGCTCAATAATTTCTCCACCGCCAGAAATCAGCAGCATCCCGCTTTGATCCATAACGATCATCAATGCCTCAAGCTTGCGGAGCACCCGATCCGAACGCCAATCAGTAGCCAGCTCAACAGCCGCTCTTTGCAAATTACCATGGTGCTCTTCGAGCTTGCCTTCAAATTTCTCAAACAAAGTAATGGCATCAGCCACTGAACCTGCAAATCCTGCGAGCACCTGCCCACGGTACAATCTACGAACCTTTTTTGCTGTCTGCTTCATCACGACGCTCTCGCCAAATGTCACTTGACCGTCTCCTGCAATAGCGCCTTTACCGTTGTGACGAACCGCGCAAATCGTAGTGGCATGAAAAGTAGGAACCATCAATACCGCTTCCTTCCTCGAGTTATTCCTTTACTATGCTATGTCTTACTCCTAGCAAGAGATTACCTTTTCCTCGATATTATCAACTTCGCTACAGGCCGGCAGATAAAACAAATGATTTTAGGCTGTCGAGTGCCCGATGAGCCAAAGCCTCGTTTTTCTCAGCCTTTTTGCGATAACGCGTCTCAAGCTTGGGAAACAGCCCGAAATTGGCATTCATCGGCTGGAAATGCTCAAAATCAGCTGTAGTAATGTATCTGGCCATACTTCCAAGAGTGGTGTCCTCAGGGAACACTATACCTTCCTGCTCAGAGGCAGCACGTGCTGCGTTAATTCCGGCGATAAGGCCGGATGCAGCTGATTCTACATAACCTTCGACCCCTGTCATTTGTCCGGCAAAAAACAGCGTAGGACGCGCCTTCAACTGATACGTCGGATTCAGAAGCTTAGGTGAATTAATGAACGTGTTACGATGCATCACACCATAACGAACAAATTCCGCATTTTCAAGACCGGGAATCATCGAGAACACCCGCTTTTGCTCGCCCCACTTCAAATGAGTCTGGAAGCCCACCAAATTGTACAATGTGCCGGCAGCATTATCCTGCCTTAGCTGTACGACAGCATGCGGCAGTGTCCCTGTGTGCGGATTCATAAGACCAACCGGCTTCATAGGTCCAAACAGCGCAGTTTGCTTGCCCCGACGCATCATAATCTCGATGGGCATACAGCCTTCAAAGTACACTTCCTTTTCGAATTCCTTTAGTTGGGCAACCTCAGCAGTTATAAGCGCTTCATAAAAAGCATCGAATTCCTCTTCAGTCATCGGACAGTTAAGATAAGCTGCTTCTCCCTTGTCATAACGGGAAGCAAGATATACCTTGCTCATATCGATGGACTCTTTTTCTACAATCGGCGCAGCGGCGTCATAGAAGTAGAAATAGTCTTCACCGGTCAGCTTCTGTATTTGCTCCGATAGCGCCGGCGAAGTTAACGGGCCTGTTGCGATGACTACGATACCCTCTTGTGGAATATCGCGGATCTCCTCGTTAACAACCTCAATCAGCGGGTGCTCATGCAATGTACGTGTAATTTCACCTGAGAATCCATCACGATCAACTGCAAGCGCGCCTCCGGCAGGTACCGCATTGCGATCCGCAGCACCAAGCACCAGAGAATTAAGCATTCTCATTTCTTCTTTCAGTACGCCTACAGCATTGGTCAGGCCATTGGCCCGGAGCGAATTGCTGCAGACAAGCTCCGCAAATTTATCCGTATGGTGTGCTGGCGTCTTCACTACAGGCCGCATTTCATACAATCTGACCGGTACACCACGGCTAGCGAGCTGCCAGGCAGCTTCGCTGCCGGCAAGACCTGCCCCTATAACTGTCACACGATTCAAATCTGTCAAAGATGATCCCTCCAAAACATGCCTTCTATGATGAGCATTAACTATGATGATTATTCTGCTGCTTCGTCATCCTGATCTTCAACCTGCTCCACATAATCACAGGATGTGCACTGAAGCTTAGTTCCCTGTTTGTTACGCTTCTCAATGAGGAGTGACGAGCATTTCGGACACGGTTTAGGAGATGGTTTATCCCATGATACAAAATCACACTCAGGATAACGATCGCAGCCGTAGAACACTCTTCCCTTCTTACTGCGGCGTTCCACAACATGTCCTTCTTTACACTTAGGACAGGTTACACCAATATCCTTAATGATCGGTTTCGTATTCCGGCATTCCGGAAATCCGGAGCATGCCAGAAACTTGCCAAAACGACCTAGCTTATATACAAGCGGCCTTCCGCATTTTTCACATATTTCATCCGATACTTCGTCTTCGATTTCAATTTCCTTCATTTCTTCCTCAGCTACTTCAAGGCGTTTCTCGAAGGACTCATAAAATTGACCTAATACGCGGACCCAGTCCTCGGTGCCTTCTTCAACGTGGTCGAGATCACCTTCCATATGTGCGGTGAACTCAACATCCAGAATTTCCGGAAAAAACTGTTCCATTTGCTCAATAACAAGCTCACCCAGCTCGGTCGGCATAAATTTCTTCTCTTCAATCGCCACATATCCACGCTTTTGGATCGTTTCAAGAGTTGGAGCATACGTACTTGGACGACCAATTCCAAGCTCCTCCAAGGTTTTCACAAGACGAGCCTCAGTATATCTTGGCGGCGGCTGTGTAAAATGCTGCTTGGGATCGATCTCCTCTGTCTTAAGCACATCTCCGATTGCCAGTGGCGGCAAATACTTATCATCGTCTGTAGTTCCGTCATCATTGCCCTCTACGTACACCTTCATGAACCCGGGGAAGCGAATCTTGGAGCCTACGGCACGGAAAATCGTATCGGCGGCGGCAATGTCCACAGATAAGGTGTCCAATACCGCAGAAGACATTTGGCTCGCCATAAAGCGTTCCCACACCAATTTGTAAAGTCTGTACTGGTCACGACTCATAAATGACTTTACCGATTCAGGATCACGCAGAGCCGAAGTTGGACGAATCGCTTCATGCGCATCCTGAGCTCCTGCCGACTTCTTGGAATATTGTCTTGGCGTTTCAGGAGCATATTGATCCCCATACTTCTCCACGATATATTCCTTTGCTTCTTCCTGTGCAGACGCAGCTATTCGTGTCGAATCCGTACGCATATACGTAATTAAACCTACAGTACCCTCTTTGCCCAGATCCACACCCTCATACAGCTGCTGCGCAACCGACATCGTCTTGGCGGCGCGGAAATTCAGCTTGCGGGCTGCTTCCTGCTGCAGGGAGCTTGTAGTGAAAGGCGCAGCCGGATGACGAAGACGTTCCTTCTCCTTCACATCTGCTACCTTGAATTCACTGCCTTTAATGGTCTTTAAAATATTCTGTACTTGCTCTTCATTAGTAAGCTCCAGCTTTTCACCCTGAAACTTATAAAATTTAGATTCAAAAATAGATTCTCCTATTTTTAATCTTGCTGTAATGCTCCAATACTCTTCCGGAACGAAAGCCGAAATTTCATTCTCGCGATCCAGAATAATTTTGACGGCGACAGATTGAACACGTCCCGCCGACAGACCTTTCTTGACCTTTTTCCATAATAACGGACTGATCTTGTAGCCAACAAGACGATCCAATATCCGTCTTGCTTGCTGAGCGTTAACCAAATCCATATTAATTTTGCGCGGCTGCTTAAAAGCGTCCTTTACCGCCTGCTTCGTGATCTCATTGAACACGACGCGGCAGTTCTGTGTTTCATCCATATCCAATACGTGGGCCAAGTGCCAGGCAATGGCTTCCCCTTCGCGATCGGGGTCAGCCGCCAGATAAATGTTTTTTACCTTTTTACTGGCATCTTTCAATTCTTTTAAAACTGAACCCTTCCCACGGATTGTAATATACTTTGGACTGAAGTCATTCTCTACTTCAACCCCAATTTGGCTCTTGGGCAAATCGCGAACATGTCCCATTGAGGCTTTCACGATGAATTTGCTGCCTAAGTATTTGCCAATCGTCTTCGCCTTGGCAGGCGATTCTACGATGACCAGTGAATCCGCCACAGGTTCATCCTCCCTTCAAACATAACAAAGCTAAAAGTACTCAAATTTATACGAATCCAGACTAACGATGTAATTAACTATATATAGTCATATATCAAGCCAGCCCTCTGTTCGGAATGGACTATATAATTTTAAATACGGAACCGGGTAGTTGGACTACCGTTTTTTTCATGATTAAAGATAACAGAACTGAATGTAAAAGTCCAAAATCCCATCCAGTTTGTATCTGAAGCTCATCAAAATTGCAGTTCCCCTGCTCCAACATATGGTATATGCGCTGCTCCTCATCTGTCAACAAGTTATCTTGCGTCTGAGGGACAGGAGACTCTTTAATTTTAGGCAAATATGCTTCATATTCCTCTAAAATATCATGAGGATTCGTCACCATTTTCGCCCCTTGTTTGAGCAAATCAAGCGTTCCTCTGCTTTTGGGAGAGGTAATCGGTCCAGGGACTGCAAAAACATCTCTGCCTCCCTCAAGAGCCAAATCCGCGGTAATCAGTGAACCGCTTCGTGAATCGGCCTCCACGACAACCGTACCACGAGAAATTCCGGCAATGATTCGATTCCGCTGCGGGAACAAACCAGGGTGTCCCTTCATCCCGATCGGATATTCAGAAATAATCAAGCCTTTCTCACATATATCATAGTAAAGGGATGTATGCTCAGGCGGATAAGGTACATCAATTGCTGTCCCCAAAACTGCTATTGTGGAGCCCCCACAATTTAAAGCAGCCTTATGGCAGACCCCATCAATCCCCCGTGCTAACCCGCTTACAATAGCAATTCCCCTCGAGCATAGCTCCTCAGCGAGCCATGCTCCTGTTTTACGACCGTACGCAGTTGGAACTCGTGTTCCAACCATAGCGATTGATAGCGCAGATAGCAGCCTTGTATCCCCTTTTGCATATATTACCCATGGCGCCCGTTCGGTTTCCTTCATTAATATGGGATATGACTGATCATAATGTGTGACAGCTTGTATCGAACGATCATGAAGAGCTTGTACCTTTTCTTCTAACCAATCGGAAGTAAAATGCCGGGACATTTGCAGTGCTTTTTCCGGAGAAAGTCCCCGCTCCATCCAATCAGCAGAACTAAAATGAAACGCATGCTCCCAATCCCTATCCCTAGATACAATATTCGATATAGTACGCCAGCCAATTCCATCGCTTTCATGCAGTCCTACAAGAATCCATTTCTTATCCACATTATAACCTCCCACACGTATAAAAAAGCAAAGAAAGCAACCCTTCCGCCATGTTATTGACAGAAAGGTTGCTTACCTTTTGGGATATTATAGCAAAAATGATTACCGACGTAAATCAATGGCTGATTAATGCGTCGTGCAAAGATTTAAAATCCCTTTTTCCTCTAGCACCGTCACCAAGGTAGCCCCCATCTCCGATGGAGTTGGCGCAACCTTGATTCCGCACTCCTCCAATTTGGCGATCTTTTCCTTAGCTGTTCCTTTGCCACCGGAAATAATTGCCCCTGCATGCCCCATTCTTTTTCCTGGAGGCGCTGTAACACCACCGATGAAGCCCACAACAGGCTTCTTCATATTCAGCTTAATCCAATCAGCAGCTTCTTCTTCTGCTGTTCCTCCAATTTCACCGATCATAATAACTGCATGCGTATTCTCATCTTCATTAAATCGAGTCAAAATATCAATGAATTCCGAGCCCTTCACCGGGTCACCCCCAATACCAATAGCGGATGACTGGCCGATGCCGCGAGTGGTGAGCTGATGAACAGCTTCATATGTCAATGTACCGCTGCGCGATACGACACCGACATGTCCCGGCAAATGTATATAACCTGGCATAATGCCGATTTTACATTCACCCGGGGTAATCACGCCCGGACAGTTAGGACCGATCAAAACGGTCTTTTTGCCCTCCATATAGCGTTTCACTTTCACCATATCCAGCACTGGAATTCCTTCCGTAATACAAATGACAAGCTCCATCTCCGCTTCAACAGCTTCAAGAATGGAGTCCGCTGCAAAGGCCGGTGGTACGTAAATGACGCTGGCGGTCGCACCCGTAGCTTCTTTAGCTTCTTGTACAGTATTATATACCGGCAGGCTGATCGTGCTTCCGTTCTCAAGCTCTATATTTACTGTTGTTCCGCCTTTTCCAGGGGATGTGCCACCGACCATTTGCGTTCCGTAATCAAGTGCCCCCTTGGCATGGAACAAAGCCGTTTTTCCCGTAATGCCCTGAGTAATTACCTTTGTATTTTTATCAACCAAAATGCTCATGCTTGAAGCCTCCCATTCATCAACGAAATGACTTTTTGAACACCGATTTTACGATACGAGTGCAACAATTTTCTGTGCGCCATCCGCCATAGAATCTGCCGATACAATCGCTAAACCTGACTCTGCAAGAATGCTCTTGCCTAACTCTACATTAGTACCTTCAAGCCGAACGACTAACGGACGATCCAGCTCTACCTGCTTAGCCGCTTCAACAATACCGGAGGCTATAACATCACACTTCATAATGCCTCCAAAAATGTTAACAAAAATTCCTTGCACCTTGGCATCAGACAAAATGATCTTGAATGCCTCGGTCACCTTCTCGGCAGTTGCGCCACCGCCAACATCGAGGAAGTTCGCCGGATCTCCGCCATAATATTTAATGATGTCCATCGTTGCCATCGCAAGGCCTGCACCATTAACCATACATCCGATGTTCCCATCAAGCGCAATATAGCTCAGATCATATTTGGATGCTTCAATTTCCTTCTCATCCTCTTCCTCCAAATCACGCAAAGCAGCGATTTCCTTATGGCGGAAGATGGCGTTCGAATCGAAATTAAGCTTTGCATCAAGAGCCATAACATCTCCATCACCCGTAACTACCAGAGGATTGATCTCGGCTATTGAGCAATCTTTATCTACAAACGCTGCGTACAAAGCAGTCATAAACTGAACCGTTTTATTTACTAATTCATTCGGAATTGAAATAGCATAAGCCAATCGGCGAGCCTGATAAGGCTGCAGGCCAACAGCAGGATCTATAACTTCCTTGAATATCTTCTCAGGAGTCGCGGCAGCAACCTCTTCGATTTCGGTTCCTCCCTCTTCCGAAGCCATCATGACAACGCGTCCTGTAGCCCGGTCAACAACTACACCTACATAATATTCTTTCTTGATATCACAGCCCTGCTCGATCAGCAGCCGCTTCACTTCCTTACCTTCCGGCCCCGTTTGGTGCGTTACAAGCACCTTGCCGAGAATCTCGTTAGCGTAAGTTCGGACTTCATCCAGGCTTTTCGCTACTTTAACGCCGCCGGCTTTACCCCGGCCACCCGCATGAATCTGGGCCTTGACTACTACGACCGGACTCCCTAATGCTTGAGCCGCTTGAACAGCCTCTTCAACTGTAAATGCGACTTGTCCTTCAGGTACGTTGACCCCATACTGCTTAAGGACTTCTTTTCCTTGATATTCATGGATATTCATGCTTGAGATCCTCCTATCAACAGGCGGTATTATATTCGTACTTATAAGTTAAACCCCAATAATTGTAACATGTTTTTAAAACGCTTTCCTTAAAAAGTTCATGATTTATACACAACTTTTTTATATCATTTCGATCTCGGTTTTAGATGGATTACTTATCGTTTCAGGGCATAACTTCAATAATTCCGGTGCAGGCTGTTACTTTAATAAATCGGTAATTTGCCGTTATTCAGAAGATATTTGTCGAAATAGCCATTTTGCAGTCTTTTCTAATAGATATCAATTTGAGAACAATTCAGCAGCTTTTGACCGTTAGATGATGTTTATGAAAAAATGTGAATTTTTTTGTTGCATGCAGGTTGACTTTTTAAGGATAAACTCCTAATATACGAACAAAGATAGTAAATAGGAAAATTTGGAGGCACCTTTTTTCCTCTACGGCTTTTCATTTATCGAGTCGTATGAATCAGAAAAGGGGTGTTTTTTTGTACGGGAAATTGTATAGTGCATGCATTTATGGCATTGACGGTATTTTGATTGAGGTAGAGGTGGATCTCGCAAGCGGCATTCCCCAGACGAATGTGGTCGGCTTGCCGGATTCTGCGGTCCGTGAAGCGGTGGAACGGGTACGGGCCGCTATCAAAAACTGCGGTTATTCCTTTCCATTACAGCGGGTGACCATCAATTTGGCTCCTGCCGGCCTGCGAAAGGAAGGCAGTGCCTTCGATCTCGCCATTGCTCTTGGCCTTCTCACCGCAAGCGATCAAATTGCTTTACCGGAAAAGGAGCGTCTCTTAATCATTGGCGAGTTGTCCCTTGACGGGGCTGTACGGCCTGTTCCCGGTGTCTTGTCCATGGTGGATTTAGCAAAACGCAACGGATTCCATGCTGTACTGGTTCCCGCAGATAACGCGGAGGAAGCATCGCTCCTGAAGGATATTAAGGTTTACGGGCTGCATCATTTAAGTGATCTTGCTGCCGGAGCATCTGTTGATCAACCCAATCCGACAGACCCATCGGAGCAAAAGGAGCAAACCAATCTTTCCTTTAAAATCATCCAGACGTATCATAAGAAAAGCGCTTTAAATGAGCCTTTACAGGTGAACCTGGAATCTCTAAAGCATATAGCTAACTCACAAGCTGAAGCAAAAAATGAAAAGGAAAACCGGCTTCAAATCATTGAGCCTGATCAGCAAAAATTACAAGCTACCTCCCGAGAGAATTATAGCGATGTTTTAGGACAAAGACATGTTAAACGGGCCCTTACAATTGCCGCAGCGGGCATGCATAACATTATGCTGATTGGACCACCTGGTACAGGAAAAACAATGCTGCTTCGGCGTATTCCGACCATCATGCCCAAGCTCTCGCCCTCAGAATCCCTTGATGTAACCAAAATTTACAGCTCGGCAGGAAAATTCAATCAAAGCAAACCCGGCCTTATCGTGAATCGCCCGTTCCGTTCGCCTCATCATTCTATATCCAGCGCGGGCCTTATTGGCGGCGGCAGCCTTCCAAAGCCTGGAGAGGTCAGTTTAGCCCATCATGGAGTCCTCTTTCTTGACGAGCTTCCGGAGTTTTCACGCCATGTACTGGAAATGCTGAGACAGCCGCTGGAAGAGCGTGTCGTATCGATTAGTCGTTCCAGAGCTTCGTTTACTTTTCCTGCACATTTCTTATTAGCTGTTTCGTTGAACCCTTGTCCATGCGGATTTTACGGAGCTGATCCTGAGCTTGCTCGTCGATGTACTTGCAGCCCTTTTCGAATAGCGCAATATCGGGAGCGGATTTCCGGTCCGCTGCTGGATCGTATAGATATGCATGTTGAAGTTCCCCGACCTTCAAATTTGAAGATTGAGCTTACCCCATTATCTTCCGAGGAAATGAAAATTGATGTTGAGAAGGCCGTACAAATCCAGTCAGATCGTTTTCAAGACTGCAGCTATAGTCGAAATTGTGAGCTATCGGGTGCTGATTTACGGAAATTTGCTCAGATAAGCCCGGATGCCAGGGATGTATTGAACTGCTCCTTTGAAGCCTTGGGCCTGAGCTTGAGAGCCTATGATCGTATAATCAAGCTGTCTCGAACTATTGCTGACATGGATAGCGCTGAATGGATCACTCCTTCCCACATAGCTGAAGCTGTTCAGTATCGGCAGTTGGATCGAAAACCGGAGGATTTATCGTTACAATAAAGAAAGCCCGGTACATAATCGTACCGGGTTTATTGGTTGATGAGTACTGGCATTGCTGGTGCTGGTAGCGGCATCCTCGGCAATGTCACTTAGAATGCGCCAATAATGTGTTCCAGGCTTTCAGCACTTCCATCCGATTGCATTACAATTCCGATAACGTCAAAACGTACCTGCACATCTGATCTGGAGATACGATGCAAATATACTGCCGCCGTATCTCTAACCTGCTTGATTTTACGCGGAGTGATCGACTCCAACGGCGATCCAAAAGCGTTGGAATGCATGCTCCTGCTTCGCACCTCAACTATAACGAGGGTGTGACCGAACATTGCTGCAATATCAATTTCCCCTGATCTGCAGCGCCAATTACGCGCTAATATTGTATAGCCCTGCTGGACTAAATATTCCGCAGCAATTTGTTCGGCTATGCTCCCCCTTATCTTGCGCTGATCGATATCTGTTCGCTTATGCCTGCCGGGCTGAGCATCCTCGTAATCACTTTTATCCCTTTTATCCTTCTTGTTCTTGTTCTCCTTGTATTCCTTCTTATCATTCATAATCATGATGCATCCCTCTTTCGAGGAGCTTATCGGAACGATAAATAAAGCTTAGTATTTCCGCCACTAAAGTATAGAGCTCCGGAGGAATTTGAGTATCCAAATCCAGCTTGGATAACACTTCAACGAGCGCTGCATCCTCTTGAACAGGAACTCCGCTCTCCTTTGCCTTTTCCAATATCCTCTCCGCTAATAAGCCTCTACCCTTGGCAGTAACTACCGGTGCTTCATTTACAGAAGGTTCATATTTTAGGGCAACAGCCTTTTTAAGAGCAAGAGGTGTATCCTTCTGATTCTCACTCATACGCGGTAGTCCACCCCTTTGTACGGGCTAGGTGCAAAGGAGTGTGACATGCCCAAATCATTATTGCTGATGCTTTCTTCATTTGTGCTCTCGTCTTGAATCAACATTTCGGCTTTCATAGATAGCAGCTTATAGCCCGAGGCTTCCAGTGCATCAGCAATTTCAGGCTGTCTGGATTCGAGAAAAAGGCCCGTTGCCTCCTGCTCGCTGTACAGTTTTAATAGCACTTTATGATCAGAGACCTGCACATCAACCATGAGCTGTCCCAATGTCTTCATTTGCAGATCAAACCACAAGCGGCAATTTGCCGCATCCAGCTCTCCCTTGCGGCCTCGTCTGGACTCGATATGCACTGCTGCGGTCTGTTCTCCATCAGGGCCGATAAATGGCAAAAACATCGTAACCTGTGCAAAAGGCGAGGTTCGATCTGTATTCAGCAGGAGCTGTTGTCCGGTCAATTGATGGACCAGCTGCCGCGCGGCCTCCTGCAGCGGGGCGGGCAGGTCATCTGCTGCGATGATTTTGAGCAGCAGGCCCTTTAACGTGTCATGGGCATTGCTGCTGCCCATGACGCTGTCCGGCGCTCCATCGAGGAGCGCCGCAGCTGCAGGGGACAAGGCCGCCTGCGGCTGGCCCTTGTCCCCTCCGGCGGCGGCTAACGCCGCGCCGCCGTGCACAGCTCCGCCCGCAGCATCACCGCTCTGCGGTGGCGCGGGCGTGTTCCCCGGCGCGGCCGCTGGCACGCTGCCGGGAAGGCCGCCGGGCGCGGGTGCATTCGCGCCCGTGGCGGCCGCTTGCGGCGCCGTGCCTGCGGCAGGCGCCGTCGACTGCGCCTGCCCGCCTCCGGTGGCAGCGCGCAGCACCTGCTGCTCGTGCTCCGCACCGAGCAGCTTCAACACGCGACCAACCCAGGACTCCGTCCCCTGGATCGGCCGCGGTTGGGCCTGTGGCGAAGTCCCTGCGGACTGTTCGCCATCAGGCATTAACGCTGCTGCTGTCCCAGCTCCAGCAACGGTTCCGGCCGCCATATTCCCGGCGGCTGCCGGCTTATACCCGCCTTGAGCCACAGCCGTTTGTCCACCCTGAGTGTTCAAACCAGGCATGCTCTCCTGCAGTACTGCCGAGCGGACATCAGCCAGTACTTGCTGCAGCTTAAGCAGCAAGGCTTGATTTTCCGGATTCACCGCTTGTCCTTGTCCACCTTGTAAAGCCCCTTGCAGCGTCATTCCAGAAGAATTAACTGACGTACCAGTTGTCTGAGCAGCCGTCATTGGTGTAGGCTGATTCATATTAGTCTGGGCACCGGCTTGATTCGCTTGTGTCGACGCAGGTAAGGTGGTTTGCAGAGTATTTCCGCTATTAGCGGCTGTATTTCCGGCCCCCCCCGTTAAAGCAGCCGACGCCCCTTGATTGCTTGTACCCGCCGAAGCACCTGAATTTGCTTCATTCGATAACAACAGCTTTAACACCGTTCCAAGCTGCTCCTCCAATGAGGATAGAAGAGCATGAAGCGGTCGTCCAAATATGGCTTGGTGAAGACCTGCAACAGTCTCACCCGTAACAGGCAGCCCCCTGTTTAATGCAATTCCTGCTGCCTGAATCCATTCTCCCAATGGAACAGACGAAGGTCTTGACGATGACAACGCTACAAGCTGATTCACATTTTCTTTCGTTAAAGGAATACCGCTCTCACGCATCATTTGAATCATTTCACGGTTAGCCGGAGTATTTTCAAGCCCCAAAGCCTCCAAAGTACTGGCAAGCGTAGCAGGCGACAACGGTGCCGCAGGGAGCGAATTTATCGGCTTAAGCATCATTAGACCATCTTGAACCTGCGGCTGTACCTGAAGCAGAGTCGTTTGCCCTTGCTTTAGCGGCGTTTCCAGTGCGGCATGAAGCTTAACCCCCTGAACCTGAATGACAGCCTCCTGCCCATCCTCGGACACGCTTAACACGGTTCCTCTTACTACCTGACCCGACTTGAGCTCCAAAGCTTTCGGTTCTCCTGATTTGATATCCCCAAGCATATTTCGAAGTAATGGGCCGATATTCATAATTCTCCCCCCCAATCCATAAATCATATATTGAAAACCCGCCTCATTACGGCGGGTCAATAATTAAAACAATGTTTGTTCCTGAACGAACAAGTTCCTCATAAAGCTCTTACGATGCAGCGGGGTTGGACCTAACGCCAGAACCTGCTCCCGATGCAGCTTCGTTGCATAGCCCTTATGTACTGCTATTCCATATTCCGGGTACATAACGTCCCATTCTCCCTGACAGAGCCGATCCCGGGTCACTTTAGCTACAATAGAGGCAGCCGCTATAGATTGGCTATTAGCGTCACCTTTGATCACCGCCAATTGCGGAATATTCAAGTCAACCTTCTCAGCATCAATTAACAGAAAATCCGGTGCAACAGACAGCTGCTCCACTGCCAGCTTCATAGCTAACCGGGTTGCTTGCTTAATATTAATCTGATCAATTATTTGAGCATCCACACGCCCCACGCTTACCGCAATAGCTTGTTCCATAATTACATCATATAGAAGATCACGCTTTTTAGCGCTCAGCTTTTTGGAATCATTTACATCCTCAATAATTAATCCCTGCGGCAATATAACCGCTGCAGCAACTACATCTCCGAAAAGGCAACCTCTTCCTACCTCATCAATTCCAGCGATATGTTGATAGGACAGATTCCAGTATTCCTTTTCATAACTTAATAAATCACTCATGGCGCCTCCTTGTGAACCCTAACTTCTTTACAAGCTTACTGATTTCGATAGAATTAATCAAGCTAGGACCATAGAGCGAATAAAGTAGATGAAGCCCTTGCAAAGCTCACAGTAACTGTGACAATACTATTATCGGCATGTTAACTCCATTTCGACAGTCGTTCTCCAAAAAAAGAAGGTTCCCCCGCATTTTTATTTGCAGATTCTATCAAAACAAAAAAACCTCTCAAAAAACAAAAAAACCTCTCAAAGTCCACGCCATTTTCTGGCATATGGATCATGAGAGGAAATTCAATGATTGTGTAAAATTTAATACGGAGCCTCTAAAGAATATCTCCCCAGCTTTCCCGCCCGAAGCTCACGAAGCAGTATGCCGGATGCTTTCTCCAGATCAACCCGGCCGCCGCTAACCAGACAGCCCCGCTTGCGTCCTACCTCTTCCATGACAGCGACAATTTCATCCGGATTTTCAAAATCGGCAGGCTGCTCCTTCAGATCAAAGCGTTCCTGAAACGGCTCCCAGTAATACTTAGCTAAATATTTGACACCGAAGAAGGCTACATCCTCAACATTAAGTATCTCCTCACGAATTGCACCCGTGACCGCAAGGCGATAACCGACATTTTGATCCTCGAACTTCGGCCATAAAATTCCCGGAGTATCAAGAAGCTCCATCTCTGTGCCAACTTTAATCCATTGCTGTCCCTTCGTTACCCCCGGTCGATCGCCGGTTGCTGCAATGCTGCGACCAGCCAAGCGATTGATCAAGGTTGACTTGCCGACGTTCGGTATACCCACAATCAGAGCACGGACTGCACGCGGATTAATGCCCTTAGCCAACTGCTTCTCAATTTTTTCCTTCAGCAATTCCTTGGCCAAGAGAGGAATTTCCTTGATGCCTTGTCCGCTCGATGCATCGGCCGCGATAGCCAAATGTCCTTCCTTTTTGAAAAACTCAATCCACTGCTTCGTCACTTGCGGATCAGCCAGATCCGACTTATTCAGAACAATCAGACGCGGTTTACCCTGCAAAATTTCATCAATCATCGGATTTCTGCTGGATTGTGGTAATCTTGCATCCACCAATTCAATCACAACATCAATCAGTTTCAGCTTCTCCTGAATTTGGCGGCGCGCCTTAGTCATATGTCCGGGAAACCATTGTATTGTCATGCTTTATCACCTCAAGCTCCCGATTAGACAGACCAACCGGATATCATCTAATGTTTAATGAATTGAATATCGTTCAGAGGCCAAAATACGAGGTCTGCACGCCCTATAATATCGCTGTAAGGCACAAACCCGATCCGCCGGCTGTCCGTACTATTGGAACGATTGTCACCGAGCACGAACACATATCCTTCCGGAACTACATCATCGGAAACAAACTCATTTGGAAAATTAGCTTCCCTATTATAAAGCTCGTTGTTCTTATGCTTTTCGTCAAGCGCTTCTTGAATATACTTCTCATCGATCACTTGACCATTTATGGTTACAGTATCCCCTTCCACCTTGACCGTATCCCCGGGAATACCGATGACTCTCTTAATAAAATCGCGACCTTCTGACGGAACATGAAACACTACAACTTCGCCATGCTTTGGATCGCGGATATCATAAATAATTTTGTTAACGATAATTCGTTCACTCGTATGGAAATTCGGCTGCATGGACGGACCATCCACAATAAACGGCGCGAATAAAAACCAACGAATGACTAGAACTAGCACTACGGCGATGACAATGGCCTTTAGCCACTCAAATGCCTCGCTTTTTCCCTTTTTGGCCGGGTCCTGTGGAGTTCCAGATTGGCCCGGATGCTCAGATTGAACTTGATGCTCCATGGATCGTGACCTCACTTTATCTTAAGATATGTACAAAACTCACGCTCAAAAAATAGCAAGGGGGCTTGATGGATACAAGCCCCCTCTTGATCGTTAATGGATTAACGACGCGCTTCTTTAATTCTCGCTGCTTTACCGCGAAGTTCACGAAGATAGTACAGCTTCGCGCGACGCACTTTACCACGGCGAGCCACTTCGATTTTATCGATTTTTGGGGAATTAAGCGGGAAAGTTCTTTCCACACCTACACCATTCGAAATTTTACGAACTGTAAAAGTTTCGCTGATGCCACCACCACGGCGTTTAATTACAACACCTTCAAACAACTGGATACGCTCACGAGATCCCTCAATAACCTTAACGAACACTTTCAAAGTGTCACCAGGACGAAAGCTCGGAATATCTTTGCGAAGTTGTTCTTGCGTAATCGCTTGTAGGATATTCATCTATGACTCCTCCTTCCACTCAGGTGTTCATGCCTCTTCCGAAGAACTCCCTGTTCTCCCTCATCATCAACAGAGGACCACCGAATTCACAACAAAAAGAATTTTATCATATTTTTCAAGTCATAGCAAGCATTCTATATGTTTTAGAGCACCAAAACCGTTTATTCATTATTTATTATATTTGTGTAACTTATTTCTATACATTTCCGTTTAGAATGAAGAAGAAATTAATAAATAGACTCATACATAGGAGAGAGAAATGAAGCACCTAAAGAAGCCTTACATTGTAGCTTTGATTATTACAATACTGTTAGGAGGCATGTATTTTACCGCTGTTGCCAACCCGACCAACGCCTTATCCCGCAAAGCCTGCTCCTCCTGGAGCATAGTCAAGGATCAATCATATTTACTTTCACACTCGGCCAAGGTAGGCCAAGCAATCAAGCTTCCTGACGACTTTTCTATTCCTGATGGAACCGCTGATCATGTTCCTGTTCTTATGTACCATTATATTACTCCAAAAGATCTTAACAAGGAGCCTGGCAACAACTCCATCATTAATTTGGAATCATTTGAAGAAAGCATTAAATATCTATATGATCAAGGTTATTATACAGCGACTCTTGAAGAACTGGAGAAATATATCCATGGGGAAATTTCGCTTCCGCTAAAAACCGTAGTAATTACGTTTGATGACGGTTACCAGAACAATTATATTTACGCGTATCCTATTTTAAAAAAGTACGGATTTCATGCTTCTATTTTTTTGATTGGCAGTAAAATTGAAAAACAGACCGCAGCCTTTGATCCAGCGAAAAAAAGCTATCTGTCTTTTGATGAAATAAAGGCATCGTCCGATGTATTTGAATTTAACAGCCATACCTACGATTTGCATTATAAAGGCTTTGAGAAATGCGGAATAAAGTATTCATCCGGCCTGGATACTAAACTCATTGAGCAAGACATCGCCGAGATCAAGAGCTTGGGAATCGATACTCCTTACTTCGCGTATCCATTTGGTGAAAAAAGCAGACCTATGATGTACCTGCTGCAAAAGAACGGATACCGAATGGCATTCACAGTCCGGCAAGGTTTTGTAAGGCCTGGTGATCCGCCCATGAATTTGCAGCGGTTAACAGTTACCTCCTCAACGCAAATGTCCGAGCTGCTTAAGGCTGAACATTCCAAGCCTTGAAATTGAGCAATTCTGTGTCATTGATATTGGCCAATACTCTTCATTGATTAAGGCGATTCCGGGAAGCAGTTGATCTGCTTGTTAGAATCGCCTTTCTCTTTTAGCAATATACTCATTTCTGACATTTTTATATCATACGCTTATTAAAGAGGAGGTGTATACCGATTATTACAATTTCTGGTGTTCAATCGCCTGTGGATACGACCTCATGGCCGCCTGTGGCAATCCAAATATATGAGCAGAAAAGAAACAGCGAGGTCAACTATTCTTATCGTTCTGTACAGGATTTGCGTTTCGAATTGTTCCTTAGAGCCGCTATCGTGTCTGCTGCTGGAGCATTAAGTCAAAGCGGCTTGCGATTTTCTACCTTTGAGGATGCGGAGTGCAACGAATATTTTTGGATTTTAACAGAATTCGGCGGATTTCGAATTCGAACGAGCACAACACCGGCTGCGGGAATACGAGATATTTTCATTAACGGCAATAAGTATGCCACTGAATGTGCGACAGCTACTATTATCGTCATTTACAAGGGTGTGCTGGATACGATTGGTGAGTCTGCTTTCAACCGTCTATACTCCGATTTGCTGCTGTACGACTGGCACCCTGACGATCATTTGCCATTGATAGCCGAGACCCGAACTCGTGAATCGTTCCCTGGTGATCTCCTGTATTTTAACAATCCGGACTTTTCTCCGGAAACTCCGGAATGGCGCGGAGAAAATGTCATCAAAATCCGTGAAAACCTCTATTATGGACACCCTTTCGGAATCGTAACGGGAGAGCGAATCATTGCAAGCCTTAACAGAAACCGTCGTCCTGGAAGCACTCGTTCGGCATTTCTGACGGACGATATTATTACACCCGACTTCTCATACCTTTCCCAGTTTGCACCTAACATGAGATCCAGCATTTCTGCCAGAATCGGGGTTCAAAGCTTCGTTCTTCCATGACAGTAGAGTAGCTAATCACAAAAAGACGCCGAGATTATTTTCTCAGCGTCTTATCTTTTCAAATATTAAGTTCTAATTCTCTATTTCCCTAGCTCTGCTTTAACCTCTTGCAGCAGCTTTGAATCCTGTGGAGACAGCTCTAGCTTTTCGAATAAATCAGGACGGCGCTGCAAAGTCCGACGCAAAGCTTCCTTCCGTCGCCAAATTGCAACATTCGCATGATGACCACTAAGCAAAATATCAGGTACCTTCCAGCCGCGATATTCGACCGGACGGGTATAGTGAGGGTATTCCAGCAGACCTGTGCTGAAGGAATCTGTTACAGCGCTCATCTCGTTACCAAGCACCCCTGGCAGCAGCCGGGTTACGCTGTCGATGACAACCATAGCCGGTATTTCGCCACCCGTTAACACATAGTCACCGATAGATAATTCATCCGTCACCAGATGCTCCCGAATTCTCTCATCATAGCCCTCATAATGGCCACATATGAAAATCAGATGATCCTCCTGAGCCAATTCCTCAGCCTTGCGTTGAGTGAAGGTTTCCCCTTGAGGGCACATCAAGATAATCCGGGGAGGCTTAGAGCCGGCAGGCATATTCGACCCACCTTCTTCAGCACTCCCAAGCAATTCCTCCACCGCTCGAAAGATCGGTTCAGGCTTTAACACCATGCCGCCCCCGCCGCCATAAGGCGTATCATCAACCGTACCGTGCTTGTTTCCTGAATAATCGCGGAAATTTACCGCATTCAAAGCAACAATTCCTTTATCCTGTGCTTTACCAAGAATACTGCTATGAAAAACACCATCAAACATTTCAGGAAACAAGGTCAAGACATCCACCTTCATCGTTACAACAATCCTTCCATGACATGGACCTTTACGAGCTTGGCTTTAACGTCCACATCAAGCACCACATCATCAATAACAGGCAGGAGCAATTGCTTACGATTAGGAAGCTTTACGACCCATACATCATTCGCACCCGGTCTGAGTATCTCTTCTATAACGCCTAATTCTTCACCCTCGTCATTAACCACATGACAGCCTATAATCTCATGAAAGTAGTACTCGTTGTCCGGAAGCTCCACCAAATTTTCCTTCGCAACCTTGAGCTCATACCCCTTATACTTCTCAACCACGTTAATATCACTGTATTCGGTGAATTTAACGATATACATTCCTTTATAAGGACGCGCTGAAGCGACAGTAACTTCAATTTGAGCCCCGTTTTCCGGGTGAATCATTTTCAGACGACTTTTCGGGGCAAATCTGATCTCCGGAAAATCTGTATGCAGCAGTACCTTCACATCCCCGCGGATGCCATGCGTATTAACGATTTTTCCTACACTCAACAATGAATCTGACATAACAACCTCCTTGATATCGCGCCTGCATTAAGTCGTAGATGTTTTATTATTATTTCCATTTTACACGTGATTTCATTAGTCTGTTGATCTAGGCTCCAGAAATGATCACGAGGGAATATCAGCCTTAATTTCATCTTCAGCATGTACGAAAGGGGGCTAGGACAGTCATCCTAACCCCCTTTCGTATATCATTAAGACATGATGTCAACGGTAACCCGTTTATCCATCTTTACGGCTGCTGATGTTACAACCGTGCGGAGCGCCTTGGCGATTCTCCCCTGCTTGCCAATCACTTTTCCCACATCATCAGGATGCACAGATAGTTCATACACAATCAGGTGTTCTTTCTCCACGACCTCCACACGAACATCGTCCGGATGATCAACAAGAGCCTTCGCAATAACGCCGACTAATTGTTCCATATGAGACCCTCCGAATCAGCAATTATTTTTGCTGCTTAGACTCATGAAATTTCTTCATAACGCCTGCTTTGCTAAGCAAGTTGCGAACTGTATCAGATGCTTGCGCACCGTCTTGCAACCAAGCCAATGCTTTTTCTTCATCGATGTTTACTACTGCTGGTTCAGCAACCGGGTTGTAGTAACCAATTTCCTCGATAAAACGACCGTCACGCGGGGAACGGGAATTCGATACCACGATGCGGTAGAAAGGAGCCTTATGAGCACCCATGCGTTTCAAACGAATACGAACTGCCACGAAATTCACCTCCTTCAAAGAATGAATGCTGCTTATATTTCATTCCGCTGAACATATCCATCAACGGAAAGGAAATCTCATGCCTTTGCCAGCTTTTCCAAGCTGCTTCATCATTTTCGAGCCTTTACCTTTAGGGCCCATCATACCAGAGAATTGCTTCATCATCCGCCGCATCTCATCAAATTGCTTGATCAGACGGTTAACATCCGCAAGGCTGGTGCCGCTGCCTGCTGCAATTCTTTTGCGACGGCTATGATTGATCAGATCGGGGTTTTGCTTCTCTTCAGTAGTCATCGAATACACGATAGCTTCTACCCGGCCCATCTGCTTCTCATCAACCTTGATGTCCTTCATTTGCTTCATTTTGCCCATACCGGGAAGCATATCCATAATCTGATCCAGTGGACCCAGCTTCTTCACCTGTTCCATTTGCTCCAGAAAATCCTCGAACGTAAATTCCGCGTTACGCATTTTACGTTCCATTTCCTTGGCTTTCTCTGCATCAATATTGGATTGTGCCTTCTCAATCAAGGACAGCATGTCACCCATACCTAAAATACGGGAAGCCATACGTTCAGGATGGAATGGCTCAAGAGCATCTATCTTCTCGCCAAGTGCCGCGAACTTGATCGGGCAGCCCGTTACAGCTTTAACCGATAAGGCAGCACCGCCGCGCGTATCCCCGTCAAGCTTCGTAAGAACGACACCTGTAAGCTCAAGCTGCTGATTGAAGCTTTCAGCCACGTTGACAGCATCTTGACCTGTCATGGCATCCACGACAAGCAGCACTTCATCAGGCTTGGTCACCTCATGGATTTGACGAAGCTCCTCCATGAGCTCTTCATCAATGTGAAGACGACCCGCTGTATCGATCAGCAAATAGTCATTGCCATTATCCTTCGCATGCTGTAAAGCCTGACGAGCGATCTCGACCGGGCTGTTGCCCTCCGGCAAAGTAAATACCGGAACTTTGATTTGCTCTCCCAGCACTTGAAGCTGCTTGATGGCCGCCGGACGATAAATGTCGCCTGCTACCATCAAGGGTCGGTGATTGCTCTTAAGCAGCAATTTAGCCAGCTTGGCCGTGGTCGTCGTCTTACCGGCACCCTGCAGACCCGCCATCATGACAACGGTAGGAGGACGATTGCTTTTGGCCAGCTTCGCCTGGCTGCCACCCATCAGATCAGTCAACTGCTTGTTAACGATGTCGATGATGACCATGCCGGGTGTAAAGCTCTCCATTACTTCACTGCCAACAGCCTTTTCCTTCACATTGGCAATAAACTCCTTGACCACTTTAAAGTTGACATCCGCTTCAAGCAGTGCAAGCCGTACCTCGCGCATCGCTTCGTTAACATCTTCCTCCGAAACCTTACCTTTACCGCGCAGCTTGCTGAATACACTTTGCAGCCTGTTAGTCAATCCTTCAAAAGCCATTCTCCGGTCACCTCCGTTCAAAATCAATATCCCGCTAGATCTGCTCGGCCTCACGCAGCAATTGCCCTGCTGCCTCTTTATGTACCGCCGATATTTCGCTCTGCTCAAGCAGCTCGCCAAGCGCAGACAAAAGCTCATGCCGCTTCTCATATTTCTGAAGCAATCCAAGCTTCTCCTCGTACGCTTCCAGCATGCCTTCAGCCCGCTTAATATGCTCATACACGGCCTGACGGCTTATTTCAAATTCCGCGGCGATTTCACCGAGTGAAAAATCATCAAAAAAATAATATTTGAGAAACGTCTGCTGCTTTACTGTCAACAGCGTTTCGTAGAAATCAAATAACAGGTTGACCCGATTCGTCTTCTCAAGCCTATTCTCCTGACTCATATGGGCACTCCCTCCGTCAAGGAAAAACACTTTACAGCGCATCAACGATCATTATCATACCTAATGTAGAATAAGATGTCAAGTAAATTCCCTTAACAGATAATGAGCCCAATTAACATCATCAGGCTAAGCCTTCATTAATCCGTTTAATGATACTAGGGAATCTGCGGAAGGAGAAACGCAATCTGTTCGGCAGCTCATGGATATGGGGATTAAGGGCCTGATTATTTTCTCTACTGAAGCGGAGATTTACAACGAAACCATCATTCAGCTGTCACTTGACAAATTTCCAGTCGAATTGATTGACCGGTTCTTTAAAAACATTCGTGTCTCCCGTGTAACCACGGATAACGTACAGGGAACCTTTGATGCCATCTCCTATTTGTTGAACAAAGAGCACCGAATCCTGAGGCTCCTAGGCGACAATTGCTGCACCTTTGCAGCTTTTCTCGTGGTACAAGACTGTACACTCTCATGACTCTCATGCTCGCCGATAATTCCTGCAATAGTGCAGTTTTTTTCCTCACTTAAGGCACCATTGACCATAATACCTGCAAATATGCAGTTTTTTTTAGCCAAACCTCGACTTTTAGGCGAATTGATCCGAAATTCCTGCACTTTTGCAGCCTTTGGAGTTTGGCATTCCGTTGGCATCATAATTGCTGCACTTTTGCAGCTTTTCTCGTGGTACAAGACTGTACGCTCTCATGCTCGCCGAAACTTCCAGCAATAATGCAGCTTTTTTGGCTTTGGTTTCTGTTTACTGCTTTTAGTTTTTAGTTTTTGGTTTTTGGTTTCTGCTTCTTGACTATTTACTTCTGCTTTTGGTTTCTACTTTTTGCTTTTTACCTTTACTTCTGTTCTGGCTTTAAGCTTCCATTTTTACTTTTTATCTTTACTTTTGGCTTTTGGTGACTCCTACCTTTTTGCTCTTCACCTTCACCTTCACCTTCACCTATGCTTTTGTCTTTTACCATTTTGCACTATGTCTCCATCTATGACCTTTGCTGCGTCATACCTCCACCCGTGGCCTTAAGCTCTTCTTTTATGGCATGCCTCTACCATGGCCTTAGGATCTTCTTTTGCATCATATCACCTATGGCCCTTTGTCTTCGCCCCTGTTGTTTTCCTTGATCAATCTCCGAGCAAACCTCACAGATTATTAGCGCTCAAAAAAAGCCATACCCAACCTCCCTCACAGAATGTGCTAGCTAAACATCTATTCTATAGAAAAAGATTGGGCATGGCTTGGTTATCAGTTGGCAGTTAACAGTTGGCAGTTGGCAGTTGGCAGTTGGCAGTTGGCAGTTGGCAGTTGGTAGTTAGCGTTTAGCGTTTAGCGTTTAGCGTTTAGCGGTTAGCGGTTATCGGTTAGCAGTTAACAGTTAACGGTTCCAACGATCTAACGGAATGAAGTCACCAAGCTGGATAGCAAGGTTCTAACGTCATATTGATATTGGTTGATTGGAGCAATCGGCTTATCGATTCCAAGCAGGGTGTAGACAGCAATTCTTGCCGCCCTTACGGAGTATTCTTCGGTGAAAACTACATCATCCGGAATTTCGCAGAATTGTCCGATAAAAGCCAGGTTGGTAGAGCCCTCCGGTACAACCTTAGGCCGATCGCTGCCTAATCTAGGCATAAATTGCGAAGTAATATATGGCATCATACACGGTATACAGTTAGCTGTAGCCATGATGGCTTCCTTATGCTCTTCGAAGTGAAGATGGTAAAGCAGCTCTGCCATAATTTCTTCCCCGGTACAGTCACACATTTTTTTCTTAACAAAATCACCGACGTTATCCGGGTACAATCCATATCCCCAAAACACCTTAACATGCTCAGGCTGATTGCGAAAATGCGGCTGAAAGGCCAATACGATGGACATTAACCAGCTGGAATCCTTGAATGTGACTAATGCTCCTGTACCGGCACGATTGCGTGAAAACTTTTCCATGAGCTCAAAAAATACTGAATCTTGAAAGGTCACCGTAAAAGATTCCCATTTCGATTCATTCACATGATCATCAAAAGAGGACGGATTGCCAAGCCCCGGTTTTTTGGCGGCTATGCGATCCCACAGCTTCCAGGAGCTGCCCTTCCCATTCAGTCTGGGTGCTGTTGTCATCGATCCCAAACCGGAGCTTTCAGTCATTGATCCATTGGTAATGATGACAAGGTCCTCCTCAAGAATATCAATAACGGTTTCTTTTCCTTGCTGCGATATACTCATTTGGGTCACCGTAATACCGTCGCTATCTATAAACTGCAGATCAGTAACCGTACATTTCAATGTAAAATCAACACCAAAGCCCTCCAGATATTTGTGCAGAGGTAAAATAATAGAATCGTATTGATTAAATGGAGTACGTGTTACTCCTTCTAACGTCTGAATTCTCGGAAATTCATGCATGAATCGAATCATATATCTTTTGAACTCTACCGCACTATGCCAAGGTTGAAAGGCAAAGGTAGTCGCCCACATATACCAAAAATTCGTCTCGAAAAAATGCGGGCCAAACCAATCGTTAATTCGTGCCTTTCCTAACTTTTCTTCAGGTGTTACGATTAATTTTCCCATAGCTAGCCTGTCCGCCATATCAAAGCCCATAGACAGAACGTCAACGACTTCGCCCTGACGATTCACTAGTCTTGCATTAGAATGAGTAGGATTGGCATGATCAAATTCTGTAATTTCTTCTTTAACAGATTTCCCAGTGTGATCTAGAGAAGGAATCGACTTCAGAAGGTCCCACAAGTTCTCATAGGTCTCATCATTCAGCATCCGCCCCGCGGATGACATATCCATGCTCCTCATTACCTGCACCATCATTACTACCGCCGAGAATTTTCATTTCTTCAATAATGTGAATGCTTTGTCCCGGAAAATCGCAATCTCTGACGAGATAAGCAGCTCCTGCCAAGGATGCAATTCCCCCGCCAACAAAATACACTTGCTTTTGACCGTGCTCCTGTATCATCATTATCGCCTCCATAAAATGCATAACCTCTCTATTAATGTAAAATAGGCGATTCTATGAAGGTATATTCAAAACCGAGAGAGTGTATAAATTTCTGTCATAGGAAGCGAATTGTCTAGCTTTTCCGCAAAAACCGCAGGAGCCCTGCATATTAAGACGAAATACGTTCATACTTTTGCAGAGCATTAATAAAGTTACCTTGCACAAGCGTGCTCAATTTTTGAATGATTTCCTGTGGATCGCCAGTCATTCCTTCCTTCATCCACTGAATCACCAGACCAGTGAATGCTAAAGTATAGAAATTGGCGATGAACTGCTTGTCCTCCATGCTGACATGAATGTCAGCAGATATTTCATGGATCACTCCCATGATCAGATCATTTGTAGCGGAATACAGGCACGCATCCAAATGATTTCTCCCAAGATATTCCAACGTATTGCAGCAAAACGCCTTATTGCTCTCTATATAACTAAATATTTTTATGAATCCGTCAGTCCATGTATCATAGCTTCGATAGGAGGCTATACTTCCAACCGCTTCTGTCTTATAAATCCAACCCAGCAAATCAAAAATGTCCTGAAAGTGATAATAAAACGTCTGCCTGTTTAAACCGCATTCATCTACAAGCCGTTGTACTGAGATTTTGTTAAGTGGAGTATGCTCCATCAAGGATTTCAGTGAATGTGCCAAAGCTTTTTTAGTTAAAAAGGAACTAGACATGTGCAGCATCACCTCAGCTAAAAGATATATACCAGAAATATTGTTGCTGTCCTATTATGATAATATTCTATCAGCTCAATTTCCAATTTTGATAATTTTTAGCAGCCTTTTTTATTAACTTGAAATCACGCTGTTTTTTCCAAAACGTATAATTTCAAATAAAAAACTGCCGCCCTTATTTCAAGGCAGCAGCCATTCATTTTGCTCTTCACTATTTTCGAAAATTATCCAGTATTGCTACAGCAGGTACAACAGGATTGCGAAAAAATGCAGCACACTGCCTGCCAGCACGAACAAATGCCAAATCGCATGATGATAAGGAAAAGCACGCCATACATAGAACACCGTACCTAATGTGTACAAGATGCCCCCCGTAACCAGCAATACGATCCCATTACCAGGCACTGCAGTCGTGAGAGGACCCCAGGCGATCACAATCAACCAGCCCATAATAATGTAGAAAATCGTCGACATGAACAAGAAACGTTTAACGAAATATGCCTTGAACAATACGCCAAGCAGAGCGATACCCCAAACTATACCAAACAAGCTCCAGCCAAGCGGTCCACGAATCGCTACGAGTAAGAACGGCGTATAAGTTCCTGCTATAAAAATATAGATAGAGGAATGGTCAAAGAACTCAAATAAATCCTTTACTTTACCTTCTTTAAAACTGTGTACTAACGTTGAGCTCATGTAAAGCAGCAGCATGCTGACTCCATATATGGTGAAACTGACGATATGCCACGCATTGCCTTTTATACTGGAAAAAACGATCAACAGCACTAGCGCCGCCACACTGAGAAGGGCTCCGATCCCGTGCGTAATCGCGTTTGCAACTTCTTCTCTGCGTGGATAAGTATGCGTATTTGCCATGCTCCCACCTCCTGGTTGTTAATCACTGTATAGACTACGAACATTCGCCCAGAAAAGTTACTAAGGTAACCCTTTTTTCAAAAAAATATTTTACAGGAGGCCACCTCATCAGCCTAAAAAGCTGACGAGGTGACTAAACGCTTATTCAGTTTCCTTCCCCGGCTGATTCTGCTTCCTCTTCATCCCGAATGAGACCTGCGAAAAGCCCGTGCACAAACTGCTCCGAATCGAATTTTTGCAAATCCTCCATCTTCTCGCCTAGCCCTACCAGCTTCACAGGAAGGCTCAGCTCCTGACGGATCGCAATAACGATGCCGCCTTTTGCCGTACCATCCAGCTTCGTCAGGACAAGTCCTGTTACGCCGCTCTTCTCGCCAAAAAGCTTCGCCTGGCTAAGCGCGTTTTGACCTGTTGTTGCATCAAGCACCATAAGCACTTCATGAGGCGCATCAGGGATTTCCCGCTGAATAACACGGAAGATTTTGTTAAGCTCCTCCATCAGGTTCGATTTGTTCTGCAGGCGTCCCGCCGTATCGCAGAGCAAAATGTCTGCTCCGCGCTGCTTGGCAGCTTGTACAGCATCAAACATGACTGCTGCCGGATCTGAGCCGGCCTGCTGCTTAATAACATCAACGCCGACGCGTTGTCCCCAAACCTCGAGCTGCTCAATGGCACCCGCACGGAACGTATCGCCTGCAGCCATAATCACCTTTTTGCCCTGCTGCTTGTAATAATGCGCAAGCTTTCCGATCGTTGTCGTTTTACCTACACCGTTAACACCAACGAACAAGAATACGGTAATGCCGTTGTCACTTAGCTTGAGGTCATTATCCTCATCACCGCGAAGCAGCCCAATCAGCTTCTCCGAAAGGACAGGCTGAAGCTCCGCTGCATCCTCAATTTTGCGTTTTTTCACTTCATCGCGCAAATCATCGATCAAATTCATAACGGTGTTAACTCCAACGTCAGCACCAATCAGAATTTCCTCCAGCTCCTCGAAAAACTCCTCGTCGATTTTTTTACGACGTGTAATCAGCTCAGTGACTTTCTCAACAAACCCTTTTCGGCTTTTCTCAAGTCCATCCTTAAACTGTTTAGTTACTGATTCTGTCTTTGATGCGATACTATCTTTTAGTTTTTTAAAGAAACTCATATCGTTCCTCCTTGTATATGATCTATCCTATCCAATTTTATATAGACTAGGCAATTTCTACGGTTTCCTCATCCTCCAGCTTAACTGAAACAAGCTTGGACACGCCGCCTTCCTCCATCGTTACACCGTACAGCACATCGGCTTCCTCCATCGTACCCTTACGATGCGTAACGACGATAAACTGTGTTTGCTCTGAAAATTCACGCAAATATTGGGCGAATCTCACTACGTTGGCTTCATCCAGCGCAGCCTCGACCTCATCCAGCACGCAGAATGGCACAGGCTTAACCTGCAGGATGGCAAACAATAGCGCCATCGCAGTCAAAGCACGCTCTCCACCGGAAAGAAGCTGTAAATTTTGCAGCTTTTTGCCTGGAGGCTGTGCAACGACATCGATACCTGTCTCAAGCAAATTATCCGGATCGTTGAGAATGAGGTCAGCTCGTCCACCGCCAAACAATTTGGAGAAAACAATAACAAACTCACGGCGAATCGCGTCAAAGGTCGTCTTGAAGCGTTTGGACATTTCATCGTCCATCTCTTTAATTACTTGATAAAGTGTCGTTTTTGCTTCAACAAGATCATTTTTTTGCTCGCTTAAAAATTCAAATCGCTCCGAGACCCGACTGTATTCTTCAATAGCTCCGAGATTCACATCACCTAATATCGTAATCTGACGCTTCAATTCCTTAACATCCGCTTGTGTCTGAGGCACATCTTCAGGAACAGTATAGCGCTGTTTGGCTAGCTCAAAGCTCAGCTCATAATCATCACCAAGCTTGCGCAAAATGTTATCCAGCTCTACATCAAGTCGATTGGCTTGAATCTCTGTCTGTCTAAGCTGCTCCTCTACCGCCTTAAGCGAGGTGCGCTGCTCCTTGGTTTCGCTCTCGCCCTCTTCCAGCTTCTTAACGAGAACGACCCGTGAAGCTCGCTCCAGCTCAAGCTGCTCTCCAGCCCGTGCTTTCTTGAGCTTGTAATCATTCAGCTCTTCGCGCTGCTTAGTGCTTTGGAGCTCGTTTTGCTCGAGATCGGCAACGATGGATTGCAGAATGCTGCGGTTTTGCTCCAGCTCGCGTTTCTGTATGGCACAATCCTCTTGAGATCGACTCAATTGCTCCCGAAGGGAGAAGGATTCCTGATCAAGCTTCCCTTCGCGGACCTTCAATCCGGTTAACAAGCCCTGAAGCTCTTCCTTCGCCGATTCATTGGCTTTACGAGCAAACTCAGCGGCTTGAATGGATTGTTGGACGGTTAACTCTTCCTTCTCCAATTCAACGAGCTTTGCCTCGGCAGTTTTCTTATTGTTGTCCAGCTCCTCCAGCTCTTTTAGGTAATGGCCTTTCTCTTGACCATATAGCTGGAATTGCTCCGAGACATGTCTCCATTCATGATCCACTTGCTTGAGATCGCCGGCCACAGACTGCTCCTCTGTTCGTTTGGCGTCTCCGGCTTCCCGAAGCTTCTCAAGCTCCTTCTCGGAGCGATTGAGCTGCTCCCGAACATCTGTAAGCCCTTTACGAAGCTTATCGAGCATCTCTTCACTCTCGCGAATATCTGTCGCAAGCTGATCAAGCTGGCGCTTACGGCCAAGCAGGTTACTGTTCTTGCGATGCTGGCTTCCCCCGGTCATCGATCCGCCGGCATTAACCACATCGCCTTCAAGCGTTACAATGCGGAACCGATACTGACAGCGGGCAGCCATTTTATTGGCACGCTCCAGATCGCTGGCAAACACGACATTTCCAAGTAAGCTTCCCACAATATCCGCATAACGCGGCTCGAAGCCGACCAGCTCAGCCCCGATCCCGACAAACCCGTCAGCCTCTTCCATAAGACGCTTGTCCGCAGAAGAAATCTGACGCGGTCGAATGACATCGAGCGGCAGGAAGGTTGCTCTACCAAGCTGACGCTGCTTCAGAAATGCTATCGCTTGACGGGATACAGCTTCATTCTCCATGACAATATGCTGCATTGCAGCACCCAGAGCTGTCTCTACGGCGATTTCCAATTTTTCCGGAACACGGATTAGCTCGGCAACAGCACCATGAACACCGCTTAATGCTGACTTGCGGGAGGCTTTGAGCACCTCCTTAACACCAAGGACGAAGCCGTCAAAATCCTCCTCCATTTCCTTCATCGTATCGCGGCGCGACACCAGGCCTTCACGCTTTTGCTCCCATTTGCGAATCCCGTTTTGACTTTCCTCTACTAGCTTCTGCAGCGATTGGTAGCGCTCGCTCTCCGTAATATATTTCCCGCGAAGATTGGCAATCTCTTCACTAAGTCGCTTCATCAGGCCTTCGAGCTCTTCTTTTTTGACCTTCAGACGATCCAGCTCTTCACGCCATTTAGCGCCTTCCTCTTCTGAACGGGACATCCGCCGCTCTACGCCTTCCTTCTGCTGATCACAGTAGCGGATTTCATTGCGTGTCTGAGCCATCTGATTCATCACATCAAGAAGCTGGCCCTTAAGACCTTCCTCCTGAGCTTGGCTAATACCGCCAGTCACACCAATCAACTTGGCTTCCTCCGCGGAAAGCTCGTTGCGCAGCTCTCCCAGCTGCTTCTGGGCGGCCTCGAATTTTTCCGCTACTTCATTCATTTCAGCAGTTCGCTGAGCATAACGCTCCTCACTAACCTCAAGTGATTGCTCCAGCTGAGCGCGATTTTGAGCAAGGTTCTTGGCTCTTTCCTTAAGCACCTCGCCAAAACCCTCGCTCTTCTCAAAGTTTTCACTATACTCAAGCAGTTGGCCTTGAAGAACCTCAATTTGATCCTCAACCTGACGCAAAGCAAGACGATCACTCTCCAGCTTAGCATCATGGGCGGATACAACAGTAGATAAAGCAAGCTGCTCCTCCTGCAGCTTGGTCAGCTTATCATTGGCCTCGCTCCATGATTCATGAATCTGCTCGATTTGATGAACGTATAGTGATATTTCTTTATTTTTCAACTGCTCTCGCAGTTCTTTATATTTCAGCGCCTTCTCTGACTGCTCCTTAAGAGGACCAATCTGATCCTCCAGCTCGCTAATCAGATCGTGAATACGCAGCAAGTTTTGTTCCGTATCGTCCAGCTTACGGCGAGCATCACGTTTGCGGCTCTTGTATTTTACAATTCCAGAAGCCTCTTCAAAAATACCTCTACGGTCTTCCGATCGGGTACTCAATATTTCCTCAATGCGCCCCTGACCGATGATGGAGTAGGCTTCTTTACCAATTCCAGTATCCATGAACAGCTCGGTAATATCCTTGAGCCGGCAAGACTGCTTATTGATCATATACTCACTGTCACCACTGCGATGAACGCGGCGGGTTACAGTCACTTCGCTATAATCGAGCGGCAAAGCATGATCGTTGTTATCCAGCGTTAGAGACACCTCTCCATAGTTAACCGCTTTCCGCGCGTCACTTCCGGCAAAAATAATGTCTTCCATTTTCCCACCGCGAAGCGATTTGGCGCTTTGTTCGCCCAGTACCCATCTGATCCCGTCGGAAATGTTGCTTTTACCGCTGCCGTTAGGTCCAACCACCGCTGTAATCCCACGAACAAATTCCATCTCCGTCTTGTCGGCAAAAGATTTAAAGCCTGCTAGTTCAATTCGTTTCAAAAACATACGTTCACGATCACCTCTACCGACTATTGTATCATACCAGAAGCTCCGCAGGACAGGCGTAACTATTAGAGTTTAGCCGCCCCTAACCTTGAAATCTATGACTTAGTTTGCTAGTGTGATAGACAAGTCAAAACATTGACAAAACCAGGCAATCCATTTGCTGTTCCCAAGGAGTGTGACTATGAGCAAGCACAATGACAAGCACAGGAAAAAGCATGTAATACTCCCTTATCTTTTATCGGCAATTATACTCTCTACGTGTACGGGAGGGGTTGCTTCATCATCAGCAGCCGCCGAACCAGTTAACCAGACGGGTGTACTGTATACCACTACCGTTAGTGCCGTTAGTTCCACTAATAGCACTAATACCACTAATAGCATTAGTACCACTAATACCACTAATACCATTAATACCGTTAATACCGTTAATACCACTAATACCACTAATACCACGGCAACAACCACTACTACTGCAAAATCCATTAATAATCAATCTGTCTTGGTTAATTTTAATGGAGTTCCTGCCTTATGGAGCAATTCAGAGCCATTTATTTATAAAGGAACCACTTACGTATCTTTACGTGAAGCTGCACAGCAGCTTGGTGCAAAGGTAAGCTGGAACACCAAAAATCATGCGACTGAGCTACAGCTAAACGGAGATACCATTCTCCACCAGCCGGGAACTACAGAATTCACGATCAATCAATTCACTAAACTCAAGGCCACATCACCATCGCTATCTATAAATGGTTCGACAATGGTACCGCTTCGTGCTCTCGCTGATGCATTAAAGGCCAGCGTAGAAGTAAATAAGGGGCAAGATCAGAATCAATTTATCAATGTTACACCGGATACGGTGACAATTTCCTCTGAATTAGCCGAGGAAGCGAATCAGTACTTAATTAACCAGCAATATTCCGGATTAGCGCTTATTGCTCGCGACGGCGAGATTCTCATGCGAAAAGGTTACGGTCTCAGTGGAGAAAATATGCTGATTACACCCGATATGCCTTCTCGAATTGCTTCCTTAACAAAATCATTTACAGCCGCCGCTATCATGAAGCTAGTGGAAGAGAATCAACTAGACCTGAACGATTCACTCGAATCTTACCTTCCGGGCTTTGAGAACGGACAACAAATCACCATCCATATGCTGCTATCTCATACGTCAGGCCTGACATCCAATTTTCCGCGTGAAAAAGGAATGACGCTGCAGCAAACAATTGATGCGGTAAAAGATAAGCCTCTGGCCTTTGAGCCTGGCAGCGATTTTAAATACAGCAATGTGGGTTACATGCTGTTGGGAGCAATAATTGAAAAGGTGTCCGGTACGAGCTACGGCAATTATGTATCTGCAAACTTTTTTCAGCCTCTAGGCATGAATCATAGCGGTGAAGCCGGAACGACCGTACCGACTATTAAAGGCTATATCTCTAACCATGGGGAATGGAGCCTGGCCGGCGAATATATTTCACAGCCCGGTTCAGGCACTATCTACTCCACACTGGATGATTTGTTAAAATGGGATGCTGCCTTAAATGATGAGCATGTGCTTCAGGCAGCTTCCCTCGAAAAAATGTTCACTCCGTATTCATATAAAAACTATGGCTATGGCTGGATGATCGACAACACACGCACACCTGCCGTATTATTTCATAACGGCAGCGGGACAGGTTATTCTACAGGAATATCCCGCGATCAAGATGGCGGAGTAACCATCATCCTCCTCGGAAATCAAGCAGGTAGAGATACAATAACCCTGATGAAGGAAATCCGAAACAGAATTGAACAATAACTAAGCTCACCTGAAATTACTGCAAATGTGCAGTTTTTGATCATGTGAAATCGCAAATCCGCTAAATTACTGCAAATGTGCAGTTTTTTTCTAAGAATGGTCTTCAAACTAGCTATTCTGAGAAAAATTCCTGCACTTTTGCAGGCTTTTGCTTGCTTACTTCACTATCTACTTTAAAAACTGCACTTTTGCAGGCTTTTTCCGATATTGTGCCTAACGACTGCTAATGACCTTCTGCACTCCTAGCATCTAAGCCTCTAAGTTACTAATTGCTGGTCTTCCATACTCCTGATCCTCTGCACTTCTGAACTCTACACTTCTACCTTCCTGAACCCTTCACTCTTGAACTCTACACTGCCACCTTACTGAACCCCTTCACTCTTGAACGCTACACTTCTACCGTCCTGAACCCTTCACTCTTGAAC
>RCUU01000012.1_pt1 | contig 91999 bp, 83 predicted proteins | sample 2166211 | NCBI WGS metagenome assembly RCUU01 (sample SAMN09932620, study PRJNA488358) | compost metagenome | feature: garden; material: soil; isolation source: compost soil in phenylacetic acid-enriched culture | place: Germany: Experimental Botanical Garden Goettingen | collected 2016-01-27
ACGTTCAGGTATGCATTCCGGAACCCTTAGCAATATACTCCACGGTCGCCGCCCCATTGCGATGCAGCAGCTTGACCGAATCACGCATGCGATGGGGCATGACGAAGGTTTTTTCTACGACTTATACATAGACAATTACATCATAACAGTTCGCAGGACTGGCGGCGGATTGGACCATTGCTGCATCGTTGTGCCGACTTGAATAAAATGGACTGTATCCAGCGTGTCGTACAACATGTCATGGACAACCTGATGTATTCTCCAATGCTGTTTGATACGGCTGAAGAATTGTTTGCCAAAGGCCACTTGGCAGCAGCGGCGCTATTATACGAATGTGTGGCGGAGAGTGAACGGTCACAGCATTCGGAACGTTTGGCATTTTGTCATTACCGTTTGTTTACCATTGCTCTTGGTGATAACCAGGATGCAAATCTTAGAGCTGCCAATCGGTTCGAACCCTTTGTAGAGCGTCTGGATGAAGTAGATCAACTGGACGCGCTCAAAGAGCTCGCGAATACATACCGTTCTTTGCAACGCTGGGACAAGGTCGATGAACTGGCTGCCAAAATGGGCCACAAAGCCAGAATTCAATATGATCTGCAGCATGGGCCCCACCGAAAATCGAAATCGTCGTATAAAGCTCCCGGCAGACCTCTGTTTTTTTATATTGCCTACAGCGATTTATTGCGTGGTAATGTGTGTGATGAGCTTGGTGATTACGGGCAGGCCTTAATCCATATCTATTCCTATGGCGATTTAAGTTGGGTGAAAGAGCAAGGGAAAGAGGTCGACTACTGGAAAAGTCTCTTTATCGAGTGGTCAGAGGCCAATGTGAATCTTACAAAGTTTTTGAGTGGTGATTCCACGGTGATTGGTGTGTACGCTGCTTATATTGAGAAACAACAGGAAGAAAGAGTTACAGGGTTGTTATATATCCTAAAAGCTGCGAATAAATATAATTTCGATGTGGATGATGTCTTGCAGCAGTTTAAGCACGATATTGAAGAGACTATAAACGTATTGACAGAGGGAAGATATTCCCGCAAGCTGGCTATGGACCGCCATGCGAATTTGTTGGTTGAATTGGCTCAATATTTATTAGGCAAACAAGATTATGATAATGGGCTCAAGTTTCTGGAGAAGGCTATGAAAGATTACGAGCAAATCAACCATGAAAAATATAAGATGCTGGCAGTAACAGCCAATATCCTACAACATATAAACAGCACAGGCCACTAATTGTTTGTACACATGCATTGACGATGAATGCGGACAGGAGAAGCGTTATTTGATCCAAAAGGCTAAAGTTTCGAGCCAAACGGACAGAGAATCCGCTAATAGCTCCTTTGACCACCGTTTTGAGTTAAAAAGAACGAAATAAGGGCTTCTGAGTCCGGATGGACAGGGAAAGCTGCATTTTTTGCAAAATAGCGTCTCCTGTGTCCGTTTCACTTAACGGGCCTAGTGTTACGACTTGTTTCTCCAAGGTTCAATCGTTCTTTCAGTTCTGATCTGCCAGGCACAAGCTTGCTCTCTAACCCCACCGCACATTCATGCGGTGGGGTTTTTTTTGCTCTCCCTCCCTGCATGGAACTGAACTACACCCAAGGGAGGTGGGAGTGACGGAGGAGAAGTTTGGAACTGTAGGAGCGGTAGCGTCCGCCTGAGAGCTTTCCGTAGGAAAGCTGGCATCGTAAGCACAGGCTGTCATCGGATTTCAACCGCGAACAGCGGTACACAATCAAGAAATCTGCAGATGGGCAGCGGCCGGAAGTCCAAACATTCTCTGGAGTCACGCCCAGCCACCTCCCAGACGGTTTTTCCGTTCCAATGCTCTCCCACCCAATTATCACGATAATCATTTCCCCAGAACGCCCGCAGCAAGGCCGTTTTATGAGTAAATGATTGTATTCGTAACCTTGCGGACGCTGTAATGTGGGGCTTGTAACCAATTACAAGTTAAACGGAGGTCAAATTGGCATGAACAAAAAATCCTTCAACCTGCTCCTGTCCGCACTGCTCACATTCAGCATGTTGACAGCGTGTTCAGGCAACAACAGCAAGAACAATGAAGCAGCTTCCCCGAGCAATGCGGGAACCAGCGGCGGAACAGACGCAGCAACAGCGGCTCCCGAGCCGGAAAAACCGACAGAGATCAAGATTATGCTTCCCCTGAACACGACAGAGACCCCGCCGGACACAATCAAGACAGAAGTGGAGAAGTTGACCAATACGAAGCTTACCTATCAGTTCTACCCGGCAGATACGTATGAAGAGAAGCTGAACTCCTCGTTCGCAACCGGCTCCCTGCCGCAGGTCACTTATCTGAAGAATCAGACGACCTTTATTCAAATGAAGGAATCGATGAAGGACGGGCAGTTCTGGGAGATCGGACCGATGTTAAGTGAATTCCCTAATCTCAATAAGCTGAAGCCGGAAATCCTGAACAATACCAAGGTAGACGGTAAGCTGTACACCTTGTATATTGGACGGCCGCTGGCACGTCAGGGCATGATTTACCGCAAGGACTGGGCCGACAAGCTGGGCTTGCAGCCGCCGGCGAATGTGGATGAGCTGTTTGCGATGGCAAAGGCGTTCACGGAGCAGGACCCGGACGGTAACGGCAAAAAAGATACAACAGGTATTGTAGACCGCAACGAGCTGGTGTACGGCGCATTCAAAACCGTATCCTCCTGGTTCGGCACTCCGAACAGCTGGGGAGAGAAAGATGGCCAATTGGCACCGGAATTCACGTTCCCACAGTATTTTGACACGATGGATTTCTTCAAAAAAGCCCGCGATGCCGGTTATATGAACCAGGACTTCGCAGCTACCAGTAAAACAGATGCCGTAAACATGTTCGTCAGCGGCAAAGCCGGGATGTATATCGGCGGCTCCATGCAGGATATTGATACCCTCAACAAGGATCTGATCAAAAACTTCCCGGATGCCGTACTCGATACGCACAGTATGGTTGCCGGACCGGACGGCAAGTTCGCACAATGGATGATTCCAGGCTACAACAACGTTGTCCTATTCCCGAAATCAGCGGTTAAGGATGAAGCGGAACTGAAGAAAATCCTCGCTTTTTTTGACAAAATGATGACTCCTGAGGTGGCGAATCTGATGTACTGGGGCATTGAAGGCACCCACTATACGGTTGTAGACGGCAGAGCCAAGCCTGCAGATGACAAAGAGCTGATTGAACGCGAAGTCAAAGGCTTCAAGGACAGTGTAATCGGTGAAGCGGAGACCAATGGCATGTACCAAAGCTTGAACGTGCTGCCAGGCAGAATCCACGCGGAGGAATTGTTGCTGGAGAATGTCAAAGTGGGTGTAGCAGATCCTACAGCTTCGCTGGACTCGGCTACGTATACCTCCAAGGGCGTAGAGCTGCAGCAGATCATTTCGGATGCAACCTATAAATATATTTACGGACAAATCGACAAGGCCGGATTCGAAAAAGAAGTGCAGGCCTGGAAAGACCGCGGCGGCCAGAAAATTATTGAAGAGTACAATGCCGTGTATAAGAAATAGGCAGCCCGTTTTGGAGTGACTGAATACAAAAATCTGAAAAGGCTGCTAACAACGTTAGTTCAGCGGCCTTTTCAGATGATATCTAAATATCTACTTGGGGCGCGCCGGCAGTCAGGTACCCATTAAGAAGCAGAAAGGAAGAGTATTATGCAGGAAGTCTCCGCTCAGCCTGGTGTGGTTCCCGAGCTGAAGCCCAAGAGCTACAAAAGCAGCAGTGAGCTCAAAAAACGTCTGTGGAGAAACAAATTGCTCTACGTCATGCTGATACCGGGTGTGCTGTATTTTGTGATTTTTAAATATTTGCCCATGTACGGATTGATCATCTCGTTTCAGGATTACAAGCCTTACCAGGGGATAACAGGCAGCGAGTGGGTGGGGCTGGAGCATTTCCATCGGCTGTTTACAGAGCCGGATTTCCTGAATATTTTGGGGAACACCTTGATTTTGTTCGGCATGAACATTTTATTTTACTTTCCGATTCCGATTATTCTGGCTCTGATGCTGAATGAGCTGAGAGGCACCTTTTTCAAAAGAACCTTTCAGACGCTCATCTATTTGCCCCATTTCATGTCCTGGGTTATCGTAGTTTCGATTTCTTTTGTTATGGTGACGATGGACGGCGGGATTATCAACGAGCTGCTGGCCTATTTCGGTTTTGAGAAGATCAATTTCCTGCTGAATCCCGGCTGGTTCAGGCCGATGTATATCATTCAGGTCATTTGGCGGGAAGCGGGCTGGGGAACGATTATTTATCTGGCTTCGATTGCAGCTATTGATCCGGGACTCTATGAAGCAGCGCGCATGGACGGTGCCGGACGGCTCAGACAGATCTGGCATATTACCCTCCCGGCGATCCGCGGCGTCATTATTACCCTGCTTATTCTGAAAATTGGTTCCGTGCTCGATCTTGGATTTGAACATGTGTATCTGATGCTGAACTCCATGAATCGTGAGGTTGCGGAAATTATTGATACGTATGTGTACACGGCTGGGTTAAGACAAGGCCAGTTCAGTTACAGTACGGCTATCGGATTTTTCAAATCAGTGATCGGGCTGATTATGGTCATGGCGGTCAACAGATTGTCCAAGAAAATGGGCGAAGAAGGCGTTTATTGAGAACCTGCGGGAGGAATTGAAATGGTAGAAGATCGTACGATCGGCGGCAGAATCTTTTCTGCTGTGAACTTTACACTGCTTGCTATTATTACACTGATTACCGTACTACCGTTTGTCCACGTGGTCGCCGGCTCCTTCACCACAAGTGCAGAGATTGCGGCCAACAAATTTGTGCTGATTCCCAAGGTATGGAGCTTTGAGGCGTATAAGTTTATTTTCTCGACCAACACGATATTCAAAGCAATGGGTGTCTCCATCGGCGTTACGCTGGTAGGCACATTGTTCAGTATGTTAATCACCGCCCTGATGGCTTATGGCCTTTCCAGAAGGGATCTGGACGGGCGCAACGTGTTCAACTTTCTCGTAGTATTCACCATGCTGTTCCATGGCGGGATGATTCCCACCTTCCTGGTGGTGAAGGAGCTGGGACTGATCGACTCGTATGCAGCCCTGATACTGCCGTCGGCAATCAGTGCGTTCAACATGATTATCCTGAAAAACTTTTTTCAGAATATCCCTGAAGGACTTGAAGAATCGGCTAAAATCGACGGCTGCAACGACTTCGGCATCCTGTTCCGCATTGTGCTGCCCCTGTCCTTGCCGGCGATTGCGACCATCTCCCTGTTCTACGCTGTAACCTACTGGAACACATATATGAGTGCGATTCTGTATCTGGATGACAGTGCGAAGTGGCCGATTCAGGTTCTGCTGAGACAAATTGTCGTGCTCGCGAGCGGCATGGATTACAGTTCTTCACTGGATGCGACCAACCCGCCGCCGGATCAGACGATTAAAATGGCGGTTATCGTGGTGGCGACCCTGCCGATTCTAATGGTGTATCCGTTCCTGCAGAAGCATTTTGCCAAGGGGGCTATGCTGGGATCGATGAAGGGCTGAGGGAAGTTTGGGACTGCAGGAGTGTTACTTATATAGTGGGAGGGGTATGGAGATGATAGGCAGTCTGCCGGCTACACCTATGGAATGGGCGAAACAGGCCTGTGATTCTTTAATGGATAATTACCAAGCGGGAGAGCTGCCTCCAGCCCACCGCTGGCATTATCATCAGGGTGTGTTTCTGTGCGGTATGGAACTATTGTGGGAAGCCGTCCAGGAGGAACGATATATCGAATATATTCAACAGTATGTCGATGATCTGGTGGATGAGAACGGCAATTTGTATTTTGCCCGCGACGAGCTGGATGCGGTTCAGGCCGGACTGCTGCTGTTCACGCTGCATGCGCGGACCGGCAAGCCGAAGTACCGGATTGCTGCCGATAAGCTGCGCCATCTGCTGCTGACGCTGAACCGGACCTCGGAAGGCGGATACTGGCACAAGGACAAATACCCGAACCAAATGTGGCTGGATGGCCTCTATATGGCCGGAGTATTCTCCTTGAAATATGCCAATGTCTATGGCGAAACCAGCCTGCGTGAAACTGTGCTGCATCAGGAGCGGCTGATGCGGAGGCATATGAAGGATGAGGCCACCGGGCTCCTGTACCATGCTTGGGATGAGAGCAAGCGGATGCCCTGGGCCGATCCCCAGACCGGCTGTTCGCCGGAGTTCTGGAGCCGGTCGCTGGGCTGGTATGGGCTGGCTGTCGCGCAGTTTTTGGATTTGCTCCCGGAGGAAGAGCATGGCTGCGCGGAACTTGCCTCCGAGCTGAGCGGCTTCGTGGAAGCGCTGATCCGCTATCAGGACAGGGAGAGCGGGCTGTGGTACCAGGTGGCCGACAAAGGCGGCCAGCCGGATAACTGGCTGGAGACTTCAGGCTCCTGCCTGTTCGTCTATACGATTGCCAAGGCTGTGAAGCATGGCATCGCTCCGCCCGGGGCATTGGCTGCCGCCCGCAAGGGATACGAGGGCCTGATCCGGGTGCTGCAGCAGGATGAACAGGGCAGGCTGATCCTGCCCGACATCTGCATCGGCACCTCGGCGGGCGATTACGAGAACTACGTCACCCGCCCCAAGGTCAGCAATGACCTGCACGGCGTTGGCGCGCTGGTCATGGCCTGTGTGGAGATGGAAGCTTTATATGAGGGGGCCGAGGGTTGAAGGCTGGGAGCTGGGAGGCGAGGTCAAGTGCTGAGTAGTGGCTGAGTGCTGAGTGCGGGCCCGAAGGCTGGGTGCTGAAGGCTGGGCCCGAGGTCGAGTGTTGAGTGGTGGCTGAGGGTTGAGTGCTGAGTGGTGAGAGCTGAGGGCTGAGTGCTGAGTGCTGAAGGCTGAAGGCTGGGAGCTGGGACCTGAGTGCTATGAGGGGTATGGGCTATAAGTAGGTAGTCCGGCTTCCAGGCTCGCATGGCGAGGCTTACCGGCTGAGGCACACCTGGGCGGTTTGACTGGCCGAAGCTGCGAACCTAACCAGCTAGTGGCGCCCCTTTGGGAATCGGGATAAACAACGGCAGAAATGCCGTTGTTGGCGCATCCCAGGTAGTATCAAGAAGTTAATGTAAGAGGCGTATGTATCTTCTCGGAGCTTCGTTTGATGGTTAAGTGGAAAAAGGATCACTAATTCAGCTTATTTCGCTCCCGACAGAGAAATATTGCCTAATTAAGTTTCCTTTTTCCACTTAAACCTGAAGATTGTTGATTTTGGGGAAAAATAACGATAAGTTCCCTTTTTCCACTTGCTCACCGGCTCCCGGCGGGAACCGGGAGAAACAACGGCAGAAATGCCGTTGTTGGAGCGTCTCCGGCGGGAACCGGGCGAATCTATGGAAGGAGTGTAGCTGGTGTTTAATATCGTCGATTATGGGGCAAAGCGGGACAGTACGACACCCGCCACGGGCGCGATTGCGGCTGCTGTTGCTGCGGCAAGTGAGGCAGGCGGGGGAACGGTGTATGTTCCGGCAGGGACTTTTTTGACTGGGGCAATCCAGCTCCGCAGTAATATTGAACTGCACTTAAGTCCCGGTGCGGTGCTGTTATTCAGCACGTATCCGGAGGATTATCCGGCAGTGGAATCTAGATGGGAGGGCGTGAAACGGGAGGTCCATTCGCCTTGTATTTTTGGCGAGGCGCTGGTCAACGTCTCCATCACCGGAAGCGGCACGATTAATGGCAATGGCGCCCCCTGGTGGGATAAGCACCGGAATCACCCGGAGCAGCTGGAGTATCCCCGCCCGACGCTAATTGGTCTGAGCAACTGCAGGAGGGTTACCATCAAGGATGTGTCGCTGGTTAATTCGCCGAGCTGGACCGTGAATCCGATCGGGTGCAGCAATGTGACGATAGACAATGTATCCATCCTGAACCCGGCAGATTCGCCGAATACAGATGGAATTAATCCCGAGTCCTGCTCCGGTGTGCATATCAGCAGCTGCCACATTGATGTGGGCGATGACTGTATCGCGATCAAAGCAGGAACCGAGGACACACCCGAGCGTATTCCCTGCGAGAACATCACGATCACCAACTGCACGATGGTCCACGGGCATGGGGCAGTTGTGCTCGGCAGTGAGATGAGCGGCGACATCCGCAATGTGACGATCAGCAACTGTGTGTTCAAGCAGACCGACCGGGGAATCCGCATGAAATCCAGGCGCGGGCGCGGAGGGGTTATTGAAGATATCCGCATCAGCAACATTGTGATGGAGGACGTCATATGCCCTTTTACACTCAACCTGTATTATTTCTGCGGGCCGCGCGGCAAGGAAAAATACGTCTGGGACAAAAATCCCTATCCCGTCACCGCTGAAACGCCTTGCTTCCGCCGGATTCACTATGCCAATATTACAGCCCGGAACGTCCATGCGGCTGCTGGGTTCCTGTGTGGACTTGCGGAGCAGCATGTTTCGGAGATTACATTCACGAATGTGGATATCTCAATGGCGAAGGACCCGGTGCCCGGAGTTCCCGATATGATGACAGGACTTGAGCCGATGAAGGGCCGCGGCTTTTATCTGGGATATGTCCGGGATGTGCAATTCAACCAGGTGACGATTGAGAATCACGAAGGGCCCGCCTTTTACATCGAGAACGGGGAAGGTATCGAGCTTATGAACTGCCGGTCCAAAAACACCGTCAAGCCCGAACAGCTGATCGAGCGGGTTACTGTGGAGCCGGTGAACACTTAAGTAAAATAGATTTTGTCTAATAGAGCGGTGGTCCGTTTGGGGGACTATGGCTCTTTTTTTGTCATGAAAGGTGCTTAGAAATCTCCTTATACAGTTAAAAGGTATTGGAGCGTCTGCTGGCACATTGCCTGTTTCCATGATTTTTATTTTGCAATGTAGGAGGCACGAAGCTATAATTAGTACCAAGTACTAATATCAGATACTAAATTATGGGGTGATACTCTTGAAAGGTGCCAAAATTACCGCAATCGGAGCTTATGTACCGGCCCGGAGACTTACGAACAGCGATCTGGAGCAGATGGTGGATACCAATGATGAGTGGATTGTCCAGCGGACCGGAATCCGTGAACGCCGAATCAGCCGCGAGGATGAATATACCAGTGATTTATGTGCAGCCGCTGTGCAGGACCTAATGAAGCGTTATGGCAAAAGCATGCACGATGTCGATATGATTCTCGTTGCCACCAGCACGCCGGATTTTTCTTTTCCTTCGGTTGCATCCATTCTGCAGAACCGCCTGGGTATTCCGCTAACCGCCGGGGCCTTGGATATGAGCGCTGCCTGTGCCGGGTTTGTCTATGCGCTGCACACGGCACATGCCTATGTCGCTTCCGGCCTGCATCGTAAGGTGTTGGTTCTTGGAGCGGATGCCTTGTCCAAAATTACGGATTATACCGACCGGAGTACCTGCATCCTTTTTGGTGACGGGGCGGGGGCTGTGTTGGTAGAGAGCGGTGAGCAGCCGGACGGCTTTGCCGGATTCCATCTGGGCAGCGACGGCAGCGGGGCGCATCATGTATACCGCACAGGTCTGTCGAACAAGGTGAACGAGGTGGATCTCTCAGATACTGGAAAGCTGGTGCAAAATGGCCGCGAAGTGTTCCGCTGGGCGGTACGGACTGTGCCGCAGGGTGTGCAGCAGGTGCTGAACAATGCCGGAATCAGCCTGGACCAGGTGGACTGGTTCATTCCGCACAGCGCCAATCTGCGGATGATTGAGCCGATCTGTGAGCGGCTGAATTATCCTTTTGAACAGGCCTTATATAGCCTTGAATATTTCGGCAATACTTCTGCCGCTAGTATTCCGCTGGCTCTGGACCTCGGTGTACGCGAAGGCAAAGTAGTGAACGGCCAGCAGATTCTGCTGTATGGCTTCGGTGCAGGGCTTGCGCATGCCGGTCAATTGGTGAAGCTGGGGCTGGCTCCCGAGATCTCGCCTCCTACTCCGCTGTAACCGAAAAATGACGCCCAAAACCAGAAAAACAGTACCTTGAACCCTTACATCAAATGGGGGATTATATTATCGAAAGTATTTCGCTTAGCGTTGGCTGCTTATGAAAGTGAAGTTTCGCTGGAAGGAGGATGCTGGAGAGCGCTGGAAAGTATTGAAGAGTATGGAGAGTACGGAAGAGCACGGAAGAGCACGGAAGAGCAGGGAAGAGCACGGAAGAGCACGGAAGAGCACGGAAGAGCATTAAAGAGCACAGAAGATACATTAGTTTAAGTAACATTTGAATTCAAAGTAAGAAGAGCGTTTAGAGTAGGTTTGATACTCAAAACAGTACCTAAAATAGTACCTAAGTTAGCACCTGAAACAGTATCTAAGCTAGCACCTGAAGTAGCATCTGAAGTAGCATCTAAAGTAGCATCTGAGTAACACCTAAAGCAGCATCTGAAGTAACACCTAAAGCAGCAGCATAAATTAGTACCTGAAATAAAACTTAGGTTTTAGAAAGTAACGCTCTGGGTCGCTCCTCTGATGTAATTGCACTTTGTGCAGCAGAATTGCGCAAAATTGGGGTGGAATTCGTTTTAACTGCACTTTGTGCAACAGAAATTCGAAAATCCCCCCATTTTTGGGCGATGGGCTCTTTTTAATTGCACAAAGTGCAGTAGAATGGCGATTTGGCTGATTTTTGCCCATTTCAGTTGTATAAAGTGCAATTAGCCGGTGACGGGGTATGGTTGTTTGGCTCACGGCTGGGGGCTAGGCTTGAACTGCAGATGAAGCGACGCTGGAGTTCTGGATGGCTGCCGTTTGAACTGACGATTGGAACCGAAGGGTTAGGACTGCCGGTTGCGGCTGACCGCTAGGGGCTGCTGGACTGAACCCTACGAATGAATCTAGCCATTGAATCTAGCCATTGAATCTAGCCATTGAATCTAGCCGTTGAATCTAGCGATTGAATCTAGCGGTGAATCTCACCGGTAAGATCACGCTCCCGGGTTAGCCGGTCAACCCGCTGCCGCAGGATTCGCGGACGATCAGCGCTGGCTCGACAACGAAGGAGCCGCCGTCCGACTGATTGTTAATGAGATCGAAGAGCATATGTGCCGCGAGGACGCCCAGGCGCTCTTTGTTTTGGCGGATCGTGGTCAGTGTGGGGCTGGTATATTTGCAGGCTTCGATGTCATCGCAGCCGATGATGGCAACATCCTCCGGGATACGCAGGCCCTGCTCCTTCAAGGCGCGGATTGCGCCGAGGGCGAGCAGATCGGAGGCGGCGAAGACCGCTTTTGGCATACTGCCAGTCTCCAGCAGTTGGCGCATAGCCGTATAGCCGCTGGATTCGAAGAAGTCGTCTCCATGTACGAACCATTTGCGGTTCAGCGTCAGGCCAAAACCTTCAATCGCCTTAACGTATCCGGCCTCCCGCTGGTTGGAAATATCCGAGTCGGCTGTGCTCCCGATGAAACCAAGCTCCCTGTGGCCCAGCAGATAGAAATGCTCCACCACCTTGGAGGCGATCTGGAAATTATCGGACATCACAAATCCGGACTTCTTGCCCCTCAGCTCCAGGTCTACGCCAATGCAGGGGATGCTGCTCATATCGAGGTCGCGGATCGCCGGCTCCATCTTTTGCCCGGAGATGATTACACAGCCGTCGACATTGAAATGCAGACAACGGGAGTAATAATCCCCGCTGCTGATGAATTTCTCGTTGGAAAAGAAGATCAGATCGTAGCCCAGCACCCCCATCTGCTTCTTGAAGGAATTCAGCACCTCTACAAAAAAGGGATGCGTAAACTCCACATTCAGCTCGCCGGCAAAAATCACTCCGATCAGATTGGATTTTTTGGTGGCCAGTGTCTTGGCGGAGTTGGAGGGGGAATATCCGGTCTGTTCGATAATTTCCATGACCCGTTTTTTTGTTTTTTCGGAAACATCACTGTAATTGTTCATGATTTTCGAAACTGTGGAGACGGAGACTCCCGCCATTTCCGCGATTTTTTTAATATTCATTTGCATGGAAATCCACCCTCCGCTTATCAGTAGCAACCAGTCCAAAAGACTGTCGCGCCGCGCTTATTCATGAATTTAAGTCTATTCAACTTACCGGAGCAAGTCAAACGGTTTTGCAGGATAGTTGTGCTAGTCGGAGTAGGCTCAGTGTGTTGATGCGGAAAATATCGAAACCGATTTCGATTTTGAACCTGGAATGAACCGTAGGATTTCGAGGAGGAATGAACAGAATGAAGAAACAGGTATCCGGTCTGCTTACTACTATGGCTCTGCTCTCAGGATTGCTGTCCCCGCTGGGCAGCGGCGGGCCTATTGCCGAGGCTGCTTCGGGCCAGCTTGCCGAAGTGGCGGATTCAGCTGTGCAGACAAGCAGCGTAACGGCAGCAGAGGGAAGGATGTCCGGTTACAATATGTTGAAAGCGTTTACTGATGTTCCGGCGGACAGTTGGGCTGCCCGGGCGGTGCAGCGCTGGAGTGAGAATGGGATTGTCGGAGGTTATGGGGACGGAACGTTCCGGCCGGGCGCTCAGGTGTCAAAGGCGGAGTTTGCGGTGATCATCAACCGTATTTTTAATTACAGCGTGGAAGCAGCTACCCTCCCTTCGGATGTGCCTGCGGCTGCATGGTTTAGCAGTGATATTGCCAAAGCCATAGCCGCAGGTTATTTAAGTGCAGGCGAGGACGGCCGTATTGAACCGTCCGCTCCGTTGACGCGTGCGGAGGCGGCCCTGGCGTTGAAGAAGATTTTTCGGCTGGAAACCGGGGGGCAGGCGTCTTACAGCGATCTGGCTGGGGTAGACAATGAGGTTAAGGAAGCAGCGGCGGCGCTTTCGGGTGCGGGATATATAAAAGGCTATCCTGACGGCTTGTTCAAGCCCGACGGGCGGATTACCCGTGCAGAGCTCGCCCAAATGGTGGACCGGATGGTTCCGGGTCTGCTGCGCTCCAAAGGGGAAGTCACCCTCGGAAAGATACAAGGAAATGTGGTGCTGAGCCATGCCGAGATCACACTTAAGGATACCGTGGTTGAGGGCAATCTTTATCTCTCGGAGGGGATTGGTAAAGGCAAAATAATACTTGAAGGGGTAAAAGTTACGGGTACTACCTTCATTCTCGGGGGCGGTGAGCAGGGTGTGGGCTTCCAGGACAGTGTCATTGGCCGAGTCCAGGCAGCCAAGCCGGATGGAAATATCCGCATTTATGCGAGCGGGACTACCTCGGTTGGAACGGTGCTGCTGAACTCTGGAGCCACCCTCGAAGAGAGCGGGCTGACAGGTGTGGGCTTCAATGATGTGGAAATCTCAAGCGGGGTAAAAGCAGCAGTACTAAAAGGGAGCTTCACCGCTGTCTCTACAGCTTCATCCGCCACAGGCGGCGTTAAGCTGACGCTCTCCGGCAAGGTCGGCAAGCTTACCCTAAGCAGTCCTAGCCAGGTTGTGCTTGCAGATCAAGCACAGGTCGCCGAGCTGCTGCTTAATGCGGCTGCCAAGGGCACGGCCCTGGGAGGCAGCGGGACCTTCGGCGCCATTATGAACAACGCCGAGGGCGTTACTATAGGCGGTGCTCCGCTGAAGCCGGGCAGCAGCGGGCCGGTTACCGTACCGCCGGCCTCCACCCAGGCGCCGGCCAGCGGTTCCGGCACGTCCCCGACGGCGACGCCGACCGCCACAGCGACGCCAGCCGCAACGGCAACGCCGACCGCTACAGCGACACCGACGCCTCCGGCCGATCCCTGGACGCTGGTGTGGAGCGATGAGTTCAATGACGATACCATTGACCCGGCGAAGTGGACGTATGACCTGGGAGACGGCACGGCCGTCGGGAATCCGGGCTGGGGCAACAATGAGCTGGAATGGTACACGAATGAGGAGAAGAATGTGAAGGAAGCGGACGGGAAGCTGATCATCACCGCCCGCAAAGAGGCGCAGGGCGGCAAGGAATACACCTCCTCGCGGATTAAAACGAAGGATTTGTTCAGCAAAAAGTACGGTAAATTCGAAATCCGGGCTAAAGCACCTGTAGGCAAGGGATATTGGCCGGCGATCTGGATGCTGCCGGAGGACTATGTATATGGTTCATGGGCCGCATCCGGGGAAATTGATATTATGGAGGGCTGGGGCAGCCGTCCGGGCACGGTTGCAGGCACAATTCATTACGGTTCCCAGTGGCCGGACAATGTATATTCCGGCAAGGAATATGTGCTGCCGGGCAGCTCCACGATTGAACAGTTCCACACCTACTCGATTGAATGGGAGCCGGGGGAAATCCGCTGGTATGTAGACGGCGTACTGTATTCGACCAAAAATGACTGGTACAGCCTGAGCATTGGACAGCCGGCGAACAACGCTTATCCGGCACCGTTCAATCAGGAGTTCCATCTGCTGATGAACCTGGCGGTCGGCGGCAATTTTGACGGCAATCCAACGGCGGAGACCGTGTTCCCGCAATCGATGGAAATCGATTACGTCAGAGTCTTCGAGCTGACAGGGCGGCCTTACCGCCAGCCGGTGCCGGTTACCCTGGAGAAGGAGCCTTACCTTGAAGGCTCGCTGCCGCCGCTTGCGGACGGTAACCTGATCCACAACAACGGTTTCAACGAGCAGAGGGAAGGGGATCCCGGTATGGGCTTCCCGAATACGGCGCATTGGGTGCTGTATAAGGAAGCCGGAGCAGATGCGGCAGTTTCGCTGGAGCCGATCGGCGGGCAGAATTACCTCAAGGTGAATATCAGCAGCCCAGGGGGGAACTCGTACTCCATTCAGCCCCAGGCCATCGTATCTCTGGCGAAAGGGAGGTTCTACAAGCTCAGCTTCGATGCGAAGACAGACACCTCGCGGAATATCAGCGTCCGGCTGACAGGCGGAGAATCCCGCGGGTACCAGGCCTATTCTCCGTCGCTCAAGGCGGATCTGACTTCATCACTTAAGCATTACGAAACGATGTTTCAGATGAAGGAGAACTCGGACATCGCCGCCCGGGTAGAGTTCAACCTCGGCACGAATGCTTCGCCGGTGTGGCTCGGCAATGCGCGGCTTGAAGAGATCGACGGCATTCCGTTTGACCATGACAGCGCCAAAACGCCGCTCGGCAGCGGCAATCATCTGTACAACGGTACCTTTGATCTGGGTGAGCCGGACCGGCTCAGCTACTGGCATGCCGAAGCCGCTGGAGGTGCGGCGGTCAGCCCAAGCGTTGATGCTGCTGGCCGTTTAAATCTGCAGATCAGCGGCACAGAGACCGGAAACGCAGATACGAAGCTGCTTCAGAAGGGCATCTTCCTGGTGCAGGGCCAGGACTACAAGCTTTCCTTTGACGCGGACGTCCCTTCCCCGCGCACGGCGGTAATCGAGCTGCAAGGCAAGGACGGCACCGTTTATGCTTCAGAAACGGTCCTGCTAAAGACAGGAGCACAGAAGGTGGAGGCGGTATTCCCGGATCTCGCCGGAGCAACTGACACGCTGGGACAATTTGTGCTCCATCTCGGGGGAACTGAGGGCACCGTACAGCTCGATAACTTCCTGCTGCTGCGCACCAGCTTCTACTATGATCCTTCGCTAGTCTATTATCCGCTGGTGAACGGGGATTTTAGCTTCGGCTTTAACAACTGGGAGCGCCTCTTGACAGAGCAGGGCGGTGCGGCCACCGCTGCGGTTACGGATGGAGCAGCCACATTCAACATTGCTAATACCGGCAATCAGCCCTATTCGGTAATGCTGTTCCAGAATGGGCTGAAGGTTGCCAGCGGCATGGATTATGTAATCGAATTCGACGCCAGCGCAAGTGTGGCCCGCAGAATTAGCCTCAATGCAGAGAATGCATCGTATCAGCCTTCTTTTGCGCAGATCGTGAAGATCACACCGGAAACGGCCCATTACAGATTCGAATTCCGGCAAGGCGTAAGTGATACACTGTCGCTGAAGTTTCTGCTGGGCAAGGTCGATGGCGTGAGTATTCCGCAGGCGCATGAGCTTGTGATCGACAATGTGAAATTCGAGATCAGGAATGCCCCGGCCAAACCGCAGGAGCTGCTCGCCGACAGCACGAACAATCGGGTATCGCAGCCGGTAGAGCTGACGTTTACCGAGAATGCAGCTTGGCGCAGCAGCATCACAGCCGTGAAGGTGAACGGCACTGCCCTTGCCGAAGGGCAATATACTGCCCAAGCGGGCAAAATCACGATAGAAGCAGCCGCTTTCCCTGCTGAAGGCAGCTACCTGATTACTGTGGAAGCCGAAGGATATGTCAGCGCCACGGTAACCCAAACCATTCTGGCAAATGACAACAATCTGGTCGTCAACGGTTCGTTTGCCAGCGGCACAACAGGCTGGTCCACCTGGTCCGGGGAAGGCGGGGTATCTTCTTTTAACGTGAATGAGGGTGTGGCGGAGATTGGGATTGCCGTTGCCGGTACGGCCGCCTGGCATACGCAGTTTTTCCAGGAGGGTATCCCGCTGCAAGCCGGGAAAACCTACGAGCTGAGCTTCAAAGCCAAATCGACCGTTCCAAGACAGATCATCGTGGAGTACAGCGGCACCTCGGCCGCAGCAGCGCAGGCGAAGTTCGAGGTTTCCGCCACTTGGGCGACTTACAGCGCGCAATTCACCGTGGAGAACGATAACCCGCTGAAGCTGAACTACCTGATCGGCGCGGCTATGGGAGATGATAAGACGGCGAATGGAACGCCGCATACCCTCTCTTTTGACGACATCCGGGTTATTGAGGTGGAGGGCGGGGGCGGAGCACCAGTCGAACCGGCCAGCGGTACGCTGGATAATGGAGCCTTTGATCCGGCAAAAGGCCTCACCGGCTGGACGCAATATTTTGATGGAACCGGCTCTGCCGCCCCGCAGGATGGTGAGTTAGCCGTAACTCTGACAGGTACGGGAAACGCCAACTACAGCGCACAAGTGGATTATGCCAATCTGAAGCTTGTGCAGGGCAAGACGTACACGCTGACTTTTGAAGCGCGGTCTGATGTGGACCGTTTGATCGAAGTAGCTGTGGAGCATAAAGGCGGGGATTACACGAAATATTTACCGGCAAAAGCTGTAGCGCTGACGGGCGGCATGAACTCTTACAGCTATACCTTCACAATGGACGGCGCCACGGATGCGGGAGCACATCTTGTTTTCCTGATGGGGCTCATTGCGGGCAACAGTGAAGACACGAACAGCGCGATTCAGGCAGGCAGCCATATTTTCATCGATAATGTGAGTTTGACAGAGGCTCCGTAAGGGCCGCAGCACTCCATAAACGCCAAACAGCCGAAATCCTAACTACAGGATCTCGGCTGTCTTTTATGCGGGGATATGAAACCTTGATGCAGTAACCCTAGGATTCTTTAGGAATCAGTTCAAAGATTTTGCCGGTTTCCAGTGCTTCAATCAGCTTCAGCAGCCAGCGGTAATACTTGATCGCTTCCTCAATTTTGACTTCATCAGTACGGAGCAGCTCTTCCATTGCCGGTTCATCGGCATATTCACTTTTCATCTGTCTGATTTCATTCAGGGATTTGCCGAGTGCGGCCATATTTCCTTCGACGGCTTTCCTCCATTTAATAGAGAAATAATCACTGAAGTTCTGATGCCAATCGGGAACAACCTCGAACAAATCCTTCCGGGTGCCTTTTCCCCATACCTTGTCGATCATCTTCAAATCCAGCAGGGTGCGTACCCCTGTACTCATGGAAGTTTTGCTCATTCCCATGGTCCGGCTCAGCTCGTCCAGCGTTACAGGACCCTGATTGAAGTACATATAACCGTATAAATGCCCAATGGACAGTGTTATTCCGTACAGATCCATATTTTTGCCGATGGAATCGATGACGCGCTCCCGGGCTTTGCTGATTCTCTCCACTTGTTCGGGCGCAAGCCCTTCTAAATCGTTCATAAAGGTCCCTCCTGAGGTGTAGGCTAATGACTGCAAACCTCTATTGTGTATTGTAATCAAATCCCTGTCCATAAGTAAAGAATTCATCCATAAAGGGATTTGCCGTTAAACGGAGTATTCTATACGTAAAGTACGTAAAGTTAAAACTGTACACTAATTTTTAGGCGTATATAAGCTTTGCGTCACTTTTCACATGTCAGTTACACTAGTTCAAGTGAAGCAAGACGAAAAACTTGCTAGTCGGAGGAAGGAGGTCACCATGACAATTATTGAGGTGAAGCAGCTTACCAAGGTATTTGGTCATGATGCGGGACGGGCTCTTCCATTACTTGCACAAGGATGGTCTAAAGAGAAAATCGCCCAGGAAGCCAAGCTGACAGTTGGTGTCAACAAGGCGGACTTCCGCATCGAAGAAGGAGAAATTTTTGTCATTATGGGATTGTCGGGCAGCGGCAAGTCCACACTGGTCCGGTTATTGAACCGTTTGATAGAGCCTACAGGGGGACAGGTGCTTTTTAAAGGCAAGGATGTCGTCAAAATGAACCCCGAGCAGCTCCGCCAGTTCCGCCGCAAAAATATCGGAATGGTGTTCCAGAAGTTCGCGTTGTTCCCGCACCGCACGGTGCTGGCCAATGCCGAATACGGTCTTGAAGTGCAAGGGGTAGAGAAAAAACAAAGAACCCGGCTTGCCATGGAGGCTTTGGAGCTCGTCGGCCTTAAAGGCTGGGAGCATCACCGTCCCGATCAGCTCAGCGGAGGCATGCAGCAGCGGGTGGGCCTTGCGCGCGGACTCGCCAATGACCCGGATATACTGCTGATGGATGAGGCTTTCAGTGCGCTGGACCCGCTGATCCGCAAGGATATGCAGCAGGAACTGCTGGAGCTGCAGTCCAAAATGAAGAAGACGATTGTATTCATCACGCATGATCTGGATGAGGCCCTGCGTATCGGCGACCGGATCGCCTTGATGAAGGATGGCGTGATTGTGCAGATCGGCACGCCGGAAGAGATTCTGATCCAGCCTGCCAACAAATATGTGGAACGTTTTGTCGAGGATGTCGATCTGTCCAAGGTGCTGACCGCAGCGCATGTAATGCGCCAGCCGGAAATGATCCGGCCGGAGCGCGGCCCCCGTGTTGCTCTGCAACTGATGCGGGACAGCGGCGTCTCCAGTCTGTACGTTGCCGACAAAGAAATGAAGCTGCAGGGAGTGGTCACTGCGGAGGATGCGGCGCAGGCGCTCAAGGAGAATCAATCGATTCTTGAGGTCATGCGCAGAGAGATTCCCCGTGTATCTCCGGATACGCTGCTGAATGATCTCTTTGAACTCATGTCGGAGACGCATCTGCCTGTTGCAGTTGTGGATGAGGCGGACAAACTGAAGGGCATTGTCATCAAAGGGGCTGTTCTGTCTGCCCTGGCGGGCAATGCGGTTCCGGAAGGAGATGGAATGCGATGAATATCCCTAAATTGCCGCTTGGCCAGGCGGTCGAATGGCTGGAGAACTGGTTAACCACCTACCTGGGGCCGTTATTCGACTTCATTCATATGGTGATCGGCGGCATGGTGAACGGCATTGAAACGGTGCTCACTATTCTTCCAGCTCTTGTGCTGATTCTGATTATTACCGCTCTGGCATACTGGATCGGCAAGTGGCGCATGGCGCTGTTTGCACTTGTAGGATTGCTGTTGATTGACAACCTGGGTCTCTGGGGTCCATCAATGCAGTCACTGGCGCTTGTATTGACGGCCTCGGTGCTGGCTGTGCTGATTGGTGTCCCGCTTGGTGTGCTCTCTGCGCAGAGCAACGGGGTGCAGAATACAGTTACGCCGATTCTGGACTTTATGCAGACCATGCCGGCGTTTGTCTATCTGCTGCCTGCAGTGTCTTTCTTTTCACTCGGGGTCGTTCCGGGTGTTATCGCTTCGATTATTTTTGCTATTCCGCCTACCATCCGCCTGACGAATCTGGGCATCCGCCAGGTATCCCCGGAGCTGGTGGAAGCGGCAGATGCGTTCGGCTCCACCGCGGGCCAGAAGCTGTTCAAGCTGCAGCTGCCGATTGCCCTGCCGACCATCATGGCCGGCATTAACCAGACGATTATGCTCTCCCTGTCGATGGTCGTAATCTCGTCGATGATCGGGGCGCAGGGTGTAGGCGCCTATGTATACCGTGCAGTGTCGCAAGCCAAGACCGGTGCGGGCTTTGAAGCGGGAATCGCTATCGTGATTATCGCAATCCTGCTTGACCGCCTGACGCAGAAGCTGGTCAAACCCAAAAAAGGATAGGAGTGTGTTATTAATATGAAGAAAAAAACATTGGGAATACTAATGCTGATCTTGCTGGTGGCGGTAGCCGCCGGATGTTCGTCCAGCTCGTCCAAGTCTGACCAAACGGTCAAGCTGGCCTATGTGGCCTGGGATTCGGAAATTGCCAGCACCAACGTGGTCAAAGAAGTGCTGGAATCCAAGCTGGGAGTTGCTGTGGAAATGCTGCAGGTGGATGCCGGCCCGATGTGGGCGGGGATTGCCGATGGCAGCGCCGATGGCATGGTAGCGGCCTGGCTGCCGAGCACGCATGCTTCTTATCTGGAGAAGTACGGGAAGGATATCGAGGATTTGGGAGCCAACCTTGAAGGCACCAAAACCGGGCTCACCGTTCCTGCCTACATGGACGTAAACTCCATTGAGGATCTGAAGAATCCGGATGTGGCTAAGTCCCTGAACAACCAAATTATCGGGATTGAGCCGGGGGCCGGTATCATGACGGCCAGTGAAAAAGCGGTGGATGCTTACGGGCTGAGCGGGTATACGCTGCTGGAGAGCTCTTCGGCGGCGATGGCGCAGGAGCTGCAGAAGGCTTATGCAGACAATAAGCCGATTGTTGTCACCGGCTGGACGCCGCACTGGATGTTTGCCAATATGGATCTGAAGTACCTGGAGGACCCCAAGGGCATCTATGGCGGGGCTGAGCAGATTCACACCATGGTCCGCAAGGGCCTGAAAGAGGATATGCCGGATGTCTACCGTTTCCTGGATCAATTCCAGTGGACACCGGACGATATGGCACAGGTAATGGTCGAAATCCAAGGCGGCAAATCTCCTGAGGATGCAGCGAAAGACTGGGTTTCCGGGCATGAGGATCAAGTAAACACCTGGATCGCCGGAATTGAATAACCGTTCTGCGGAAGCTGCAGAGTTTTGCAGCAGCTGAAGATGTGTGCTATGATGAAGGGAACATGAGGCTACAATTCTGTAACCTGTACGCTGGTAATCATGTTCCTTACATACACATCTTATAAGCAGATCCATTCAATAAACACCCCGTAAGGGGTGTTTTTCTTGGAAATATAATATTTTGTAAATTTTTCCTGTAGGGCTGTTCCTTCTTATACCAAAGGAATGTATAGGCGTTGACGGTGGTTTTAGGAAGAAGAAAGGAGGCTGTCCCATGACAGAGACCATCAATGCCTGGATCGATTGGCTGCTGCAGTCGCTTGGCCTCAGCGGGCCGTATATCCTGTTCGCCACCATTCCGCTTGCAGTGCTGCAGAGTCTGTTCGGATTTTTCCCTTTGGCCGTATTAATTGTGCTGCACGTATCGGTATTTAATGTAATCGGAGGGATGGTGGTCAGCTGGGTGGCCTGTAATATTGGGACGGTGCTCACCTATTTCCTGTTCCGGCGGTTTCTCTTTGACTGGTTCGACCGGAAATGGCGCTCCAAGCTGAAACGTTATGACAAATGGCAGCGTTACCTGGACCGCTACGGCATCTGGACACTGGTGCTGCTGCGTACGGTCCCGATCATGCCCAGTAATATCATCACCTTCATGTCCGCAGTGTCGCCGATTAAGGTTTCTGCTGTGATCTGGGGGACGGTTCTTGGCAATCTTTCCTACATCTGGCTGTTCGGAACGATCAGCTCGACACTGGTTGTCTCCAGAGAGGAATGGAATGGCTTCCTGACCTGGTATGGAGTTTTTGTTGTGATTCTAATCGGGATCTTCATCCGCCGCCACTGGGGACATCTGCAGGAGGATAAGCGCAGCAGGATGGAATAGAAAATATCGAGTGGAACGTTTCTTGGGGGGGCGCCCGGGGAACGTTCTTCTTTTTTTGCCTGCTCCTGAATAGCCTATAGTAACTGGAGGCGGCTTGACCTCCGGGAAGGTCGGGAGGGACAGAGGGCATGGGCAGAATCAAAAAATGGGGGAGCCGGAGCGCAAGGGTCCCTAATCTGGGACGGCTGCGGCTGCCCAGGCTGGGTTGGGATGGCATTCCGAGAGCAGCGGGGCGCAGTCCGGCGTTCAGGGCCAAACCTTCCAAGGAAGGAATCCCGAGACTTGCAGGACGCAGTCCGGCGTTCAAAGCCAAACCACCCAGAGCGGGCAGCCGCTTGTCTGCTCAGGGCATATATGGGGAGCCGAAGCGCAGAAGTCTTTTCCGTCTGCCGGGCAGAGGCGGGGGGAAAAACACCGTCACTGTGTCTGCGGTAAAGAGCCAGAAGCCGCGCAGACCGGGCAGGTTCTGGATCATTCTCAGCCTGGTACTCATTCTGGCGGTACTGCAGAGCCTGCGTTATGTAGAGAAGCATTTGAAGCCGCCCATTATTCATTTGGCTCAGATCCGTGTGAAGCAGATTGCTACAGAATCGATCAATAAGGCGATCACCACTCAAGTGGCCGATACAGGGAACGCCGAAGCGCTGATTGACTGGAAAACGGACAAGGAAGGTAAAATATCGGGCTTCATGCTCAACTATAAGGAGCATATGCGCATTACGTCGCAGGCGGCAGAGGTTATACAGTCCACATTGCAGAAGCTGCACAATCAGACGGAGCGTATTCCGCTTGGCCAAGCGCTGGGAAGTTCGCTGATTGCGTCCTTCGGCCCGGATGTGCCGATTAAGATTGAACCGCAGGGCGCGGTCAAGGTGGAGCTGAATACCCGCCAGAAGGATGCCGGAATTAATATGATTCTCGTTGAGGTCTACATTCATATTGTCACAGAAGTAGCCGTCATTATTCCGTTCGATATGGAGCCGCAGGTGGTGGACACCGAAATTCCCGTTTCCTACCTGATGGTAGTTGGCGATGTTCCGATGTACTACTATGATAACCAGGGCCAGCCCGTCGGAGAGAACGGCAGCAATGCGCCGGGAATTGCCATTCCAGCTCCTTCCGCGGGCGGGAATAAGGCAGGTACATCCGTGCCAAGCGGCGGCAACGCGGAAAATAACAGTTCCCCGGGGGAGGCTACCCATTCGCCGGACCCAGGTACAGCGGACACGGACACTGGTAATACCGGAGAGGATAGCAGTAGCGGCTCCGGCTCCGGGGAAACTGGCAGTGAGTGAAAAAAACCATGAATTCGTTCTGCTGAAAGTTTATCTCACAGGGCAGGGATACCTGCTGGAAACCGCTCATACACTTTAGGCAGCATATTTTTTACCTAATGGAGAGTGAGCCCTAATGTCAGATTCTAATCATTCTGTCAGGAACGAGCGTCTGGCAGGCAGATACAGCTACCTGGAACGTGAGGGATTGCTTCCGCTGCCGGTGCAGGATGGCATAACCGTGGTGGTTGAGCTGCGTCACGCCGGGTGGGCCGCAGAATGTTTGAATCTTCTGCAGCAGCACTCCGGCGCTTCCATCTCTTTGATTGGCGTTGCCATGAATCAGGATTTTCCGCTGCCGCCCTTGGCGGAGGCCTTTCCCGGGGTGGACTTTATTCCATATGAACCCGGAAGTTATGGGGTGAACAAGGCCCTGGCTAATGCCGGGACCTCTTTTGCCGCGCTGCTTGAGGACAGTGTGATGGTGTCTCCCGGCTGGCTTGGCAATCTGCTGTGGCCGTCCATCGATAATCCGGCTGTCCAGGTCATTGCTCCCCGCTCGTCTACAGAACTGGGCGAGGCCAGGGAGCGGCTGCATTTCGGGACTGCTCAGGAATTATCCGCTTATGTCACCTATTTACTGGGACGGCGGCAGGGTGAATGGCATGAGGTCCGGGTGCTGAGCGGCTCGTGTCTGGTTTTCGCGCGGGAATTGCTGCAGCGTATCGGCGGATTCGATTTCATGCTCGTCAAGCGGGAGCTGATGGTGGCCGACTGGTGCCTGCGGGCCCGTCAGCGGGGAGCCCGTCTGGTCCTGAGCGACGCTGTGTATGTTCACTCCCTGCAGCCGCTTCTGGAAGCTCATGCAAAAGCGGAGCGGGATGACATGCAGGCTGGAGTGCAGGCGTATCTGGCCAAATGGGGCCTGGACGGCAGTGACGTGAATGTGGAGGAGGGGGTTCTCCCGATACCTGCGGATGTTTCAGTTTTGCAGCCGAGGCCCGGGATACCGCTTGAAAAATCAGCAGCAGCTCCGGTTCCGCTTGTCACGGTGGTTGTCTATTCTGAAAGGCCGCTCACACCCGAAGAGTCCTGTGATTCCCAGAAGCGGCTGCAGGGGCAGCAGAGCTACGGGAATATCCGCTGGGTATGGATTAGGGACAGCCGCAAAGAGGTCTTCCCCCAATTTCCGGTACGGGAGCAGGATGCGGTCATTGCTGTTCAAGGTGAAGTCTCCTGGCTGCATGCTCTGGAGAATGTCGCTGCTCTATACAGCAGCGGAGTCACAGTGTACCTCTCTGCTTCCGCTGATTACGACAGCCATTATGTGAAGAGGATTGCCGAGGCTGTCCTGCATGGTTCAGCTGACCTCGTGATCAGCAGAGCTGCTTCCGCAAAGGAAGAGTCACCACATCAGGGGCACCCCGCCCTACTTCCGCTGAAGTTCCCCCTGGAGCGTATTGCCCACAGGAGTGGACTGATTCCGGGACGCATCATCAGGGAGGAGATATCCGGTCAAGGACTTCAGCTTGAACTCCAGTCTTCGCTGGCGGTTGGGTATATAGGCGGTCCTGATGAAGCGAATATCCTCACCCGGCGTTCTTACGGGGAGGTCCGCTTATGAACTACCTGATTCTAAGTCATGTCCCTTGGGAGGGCTATCCCTATAAAAGACTGCTGGATCTTCTGCCGGAACGGGCAGACGTCTGCTTTGCCGGAGAGATGACTTCCGGGCAGCGGGGTGACAGCGGGATTCGGCCGGTGTCTCTGGCAGAGCTGAATACCCTGGATGGCGAAAGGTTTACCGTACTTGTCTCTTCTCCTTATTGGCTGCCGGATGTGCTGGCCCTGAAGCCTGCCTACACGGTGGCATTGCTGGAGGCGTGTCCGGAAGACGAGGATAACATGATGTGGGATAAGTACAGCGCACTGCTTGCCGCGAGGGCTGACCTGGTAGGCACGGCTTCGGAACGGTTATATCTGGAGCAGAGTCTGTGCAGACCAAAGGTAATTTATCTCGGCGGAGATTATCCGTTGTCCTGCGGGCTGATCCGGCGGGGGGAGCAGCTGTTTTTTCTGGCCGACTATGAGGCAGTCTGGACTCGCGCACTTACAGAATTATGGCAGCCCGCTTTTTCGGAGGCAGAGGGATGGCTTATTGTTCAGCGCCGCCTAAGAGCGGATTTCTACGTGTCCATGTGCGAAAAGATGCCTGGCCAGCCGACGGTGCATTATCTGGCTGCCACGTACTTATATTTGCTGGGAGATGAGGCCGCTGGGCGTTATCTGGCGAAATCTTTTGAACTCATGCTGCTGCATGATTATACCGATTGCCTGCACTCCCATTACCGTTTCTTCTCGGCGATAGAAGCCAGGAAGGGCAATTTGGCGCTTGCAGTCGCCCAGTACGAGATCACGGCGTTTACCGAGGAAGAGAGAAAAACAGCCTTGCAGATGCGGCAATGGCTGGAAAGCGGGCAATCCGGACTGCTTCAGGCAGAAATTTACCGTGTGAATGAGGATATCGCCGAGGCTATCCGAATTCTGGAGAACTTGTCCTGTCCCGAAGCGCAGCCGCTGCTGCTGCAGAATTACATCACCTCCTTTCAGTGGGAAAAAGCGCTGCAGCTCCAGCGTGAATCCGGGTTCAGCGGGGGCGATGCCGGAAGCATTCCGCTGCCGGACGGGGCGGTGCTTCCAGGCAGCGCGATACTTCCCGCAAGTGCGGTTCTGCTGGCCGGGACCGGAATCCCTGTATACGGCGGTATTCAGCTGCCAGTCCTTGAAGGTACACTGCATCTGCTGCATGGCAGAAGACATGCGGCCATCCGCAGCTTCCTGCGGGTGGCAGGTGCGGGAGGCGAAGCCCGCACACTATTCGCCGAGATGGCTGATCTGGAGGAAGCGATAGGGCGATTAAAGGGGGAGGACCGATGATGGCTGGAGCGGATCAGATTGGATCGCCTCGGCATTGAATGCGGCCTGGTGGGAAAGCTAGAGCTAATGGGCGGAATAAATATTTGCTTGAACCTTGACGAATGGAGCGTTAAGGTTTATTTTTCTTAAAATGGGATAAATGAGGGCATGCTACATAATAGCTTCAGGCTCAATCATTCTCAGTGAAAAGAGGGCATCTATGGAAAGCTGTCTGTTCATACATGGCTTTACGGGGGGTGAGTATGAAATCTCGCCGCTTGCGGAATTTCTGGAACGGCATCATTACTATACCAGAACGTTTACACTTAAGGGGCATGGGGGCAGCCGTAACGATCTGCTGCAATCCGACCGCCATGATTGGCGGCAAAGCGCCGAGGATCAGCTGCAGGAGCTGTTGGATGTAGAGGAAGGTGTGCATCTGATCGGCTTTTCAACCGGAGCCCTTATCGCTTCCCATCTGTCCGTACAATATCAGGAACGCATCAAGTCGCTTACCCTGCTGTCTACACCTGTATTTCCTTTGAATCTGCTGGAGATTGCAAGAACCCTGGGCAGCCCGGATATGGTTAGGAACTACCTCGGGAAATTCGGATCGACCCCGGCGAAGGCGACCAGGGAATTCATGCGTCTGGTGCGGGAGAGCTTCGAGATCTACCCGCAGATTGAAATCCCAACCTTGATTGTCCAGGGCCGGAGAGATCATCTCGTGAGAGCCAAAAGCGCAGCCTATCTGCAGCGCACCATCCCTTCAGGAAGCAAGCAGGTGCTAATGGTGGAGCGCAGCGGACATATGCTGTGCCACGGTGAACATAGCGGACAGATGATGAATGAGGTGCTGCATTTTATGCGGACCTCCGGCAGTGCTGCACTGAACTGATAGGCTGTAGAATTACCTGCATCCTACAAAACCTCCTTCACAACAAGCGTGGAGGAGGTTTTTTGGCGTGCCATATTCCGTTGACATCCCTCAAACGGTGTGATAGCTTCTAAGTAAGGAAACCGGTTTCCTTGCCTTATGCCTGTGCTCTCGAATTTTTGCTTGTGGATTCCCGCGGAATCAATTCCGGCTCCAGCAGCAGCTTGTGAACAGATTCGTTTTTGCCGCCAATCCGTTTCATTAACAGTTCTCCTGCAGATACTCCCAGATGAAAGGTATCCAGATTAAGCGAGGTTAGCGGAGGCGTGGTATATCGGGACAAGGGATATTCATCAAAGGTTGCAATCCCAAGCTCAGCGGGAACCTGCACCCCAAGCTCTCTAGCAGCCAGCAGCACTCCATAAGCCGCATAATTGCTCATACAGATCACAGAGTCTGGTGGCGTCTCACTTTGCAGCAGCTGTTTGGCCGCCTGATAGCCCGCCGCTTCTTCCGCTTCGCCATTGATAATCCATTCCTTGGGGAGCGGCTTACCGGCCTGCTCAAGCACCTGCCGGCAGCCGTCCAGCCGCCGGATGAAGAGGGGGTCTCCCTCGTATCCGCCGATAAAAGCTACCGCAGAATAGCCCTCCTCCAGCAGATGCCGGGTGAGCATTCTGCCGCCGGCTTCATTGTCGAAGTCGACCCAGCATCCGGATGCCGCAACTTCTCCCAGCGCAATATAAGGAAACTGGAGATGGTTAAGCTGGATACACAGTTCCTCTGTCAGCACCGAGGTGTTGGCGATAAGGCCATCTACTCTTTTACTCCTTACGAGTCTGTGCAGGAAATGGCCATCGGGGTGATTATGCTCGACATTGGCAATGGTCAGCTCATATTTCATGGAGCCGATCACACTTTCAATCCCGCCGATAATGCTGTAGAAGAACTGGTTCAGGAATTCGCTGGATTTGGACATATCGATTAACAGTCCGATATTGCTGCTGCTCTGCCGGGCTAGGCCTGTGGCAATGCTGCTGGGTGTGTAATTCATCTGTTTCATAATTTCTCTGACCTTTTGTTTGGTTTCCTGTGAAATTTTGGGTGAATCATTCAGCACCTTAGATACAGTGGATTTGGCTACCCCCGCCGCAATGGCGATATCCGTAATCGTTACCTTCATAAGTTTTCCCTCACTAATCAAGATATAGACCCATCATACAATAAAAGGAGCTTGTATAATATGATTCGCTGGTTTCTATACCATACTGCTGAAGATCCCTTTGCCTTTCCGGTTGGTCCCGGCACTTTGAAGCTGCGCCTCTTTGTGCAGAATGGCCAGCAGCTGTCCTGCACCGTGATTCACTCCGACCGCTATGACTCACCAGGGAGCGAAATTCCGCTTCAGATGGAGCGGATCGGGTCTGCGGGTGCCTATGAAATCCACGAGGCTATCCTTCAGACGGCGACCGGCAAATGCAGATACCTATTCCATGTCGAGAATCCTGCCGGTGAATATCTATGGTATGGAGAGAGAGGTTTGTCGGAGAACAGGGAGCATGCGGGCTCTTTTCAGTATGCTTATATGCACCACCCGGAGGCGGTTAAGCTGCCCGCGTGGAGTTCAGATGCGGTTGTCTACCAGATTTACCCCAGCAGCTATAATGGAGGAACCCTGAAAGGAATATCGGACAAAATCCCCTATCTGCAAAAACTGGGCATTACGGCCTTGTATATGACGCCGATTTTTGAGTCCCCTTCCGAGCACAAATACAACACCTCTGACTATTACAAGGTCGATCCTGCGTTTGGCAGCACAGAGGATTTGAGGGCATTGGTGGATGAAGCCCACCGCCACGGGATTAGAGTGCTGCTGGATGCTGTATTCAACCATTCCGGCGATACTTTTTTTGCCTTCAAGGATGTGCTTGAGCATGGAGAGAATTCCCGGTACAAAGATTGGTTTGTGATCCGATCCTTCCCGGTGGTGCAGGCGCCTTCCCCGAACTATGAGACCTTCGCCAAAGCGGAAGCGCATATGCCGAAGCTGAATATGGACAACCCTGAAGTGGCTGATTATATGATGGAGGTCGCCAAGCATTGGGTGCGGGAAGCGGGGATCGACGGCTGGCGCCTGGATGTGGCCAATGAGGTATCCCCAAGGTTCTGGACGCGGTTCCGCCGGGAGCTGAAGGCGGAATTTCCCGAGCTGCTGCTGATCGGTGAGATCATGCATGACTCCGGCCCTTGGCTGAGGGGCGACCAGTTCGATGGGGGCATGAATTATGTGCTGCGCGACGCAGTACTGGAGTTCTTTGCAGAGCAATACGCAGGGCCGGTGCGCTTTATGGAACAGGTGTTGCATCAGGAAGCATTGTGCAATGATCAGGCGAATTCCGCTATGTTCCAACTGCTTGGCAGCCATGACACGCTGCGCTTTCTGACCGCCTGCAAGGAGGGGGGGCGTGGCTGGAACCATGAGAACACAGCTTTACAGCGGATGCGGCTGGCCGTATTTTTCCAAATGACCTATATCGGGATGCCAATGATTTATTATGGAGATGAAGTTGGCATGGAGGGAGCGACGGATCCTTACTGCAGAATGCCGATGGTGTGGCAGGAGCAGGACCAGAACACGTCACTTCATGCCTGGTATATCCTGCTGATCTCGCTCCGGAAACAACATGAGGTGCTGCGAAAAGGTGCTTTCCGTCCTTGGTTCACGGATGAAGCCCGTAATGTTCTCGGCTATCTCCGGTGCAGCGGCCAAGACAAAATGGGGCTGATCATCAACAACTCCCCTAACCGCTATCAGCTGGAGCTGAGCAGTTTCCGTTCTGACACCAACATTCTGACTGACCTGCTGACCGGAACAACCTTCCCGAGTGCCGAACGACTCCTTGTGGAGATTGAACCTTTTGGTTGTCTAATGCTGCGTTAGGATGACTGCCGTTCCGCGGCTACTTCTTTTTTTTCAAGGCTCTATATTCCTGGTTCTCCCACTGCTTAAGCAAAGGATAGGGATCGAAGGCCCATTCCGTAATCCCGCGGTCGCGGTAGATGCCATAATGCAGGTGGGGCGGGAATTTGCCCTGAGTGCCGGGCTTGCCGTAGCCGGAGCTGCCGACCCAGCCGATCGTCTGGCCTGGAGCGACGATATCACCCCGGGAGAGGGATTTTTCAAAACCTGCCAGATGGGCGTAGTAGTGGTAGCGGTTTTCAATATCCCGGATGCCAATACGCCAGCCGCCATAGCGGTTCCAGCCCTTGGTTTCAACGATGCCGAAGCAGGTGCTGCGCACAGTCATGCCGTGAGGTGTGAACAGATCCGTCCCTTCATGGATACGTGCTCCGCCCCAGCTTCTGCCTGTGCCCCAGGTGCTGCGGTAGGAATAGATCTTCCCGACCGGCAGCGGAAAAGCACTGCCCGATAAATCAAGCCGTCCGAAGTGCTCGTACAGCTTGGCAAACTGCGCTATCCGCTGCGTGGCCCGGCCATTATGGTAATATTCCCATACTCCAATATTGAAATCGCTGGAGGAGTCGCCGTATTTCATCAGATGCCTTGCCATACTGTAGAGCACGTCAGCATCATTCTCGGGATCGGCCAAGCCGTCGCCGGACCCGTCCTTTCCGAATCCTCCAAAAAAGCTGATGGATTCCTGTGCCTGATCCCCCTGGTCCGGATTCAGCGGTCCGCACCACACCGGTGCGGGGATGCTGATTCCGGTAAGACGAGGTTTGGTCTGTACCTCGGCGCTGCTTTTCTTTTTGGCAATCGTCCGCTCATATTGGTCGATAGCAGCGAAGCGGAACCAGGCAATACCGGTAGCAGCGCTCATTTGATCATAGAGCTCCTTGCGGTTAGCGGAGATGTTCTCCTTGCCGGAAGCAGCTTCATCGCTGACTGCGGACAGGCTACGGCCTGCGGCGGCGGCTGCCTCAGGATGGCTTTCACCCCATAGCATGGCGGCGGCCGACAGGCAGAGCACTGTTTTTCGTATTGCTGTGATTCTGAATAGAGCCAGCATGTGAACAACCTCCTAGGTCCGGGTGCGGATTATTAATGAATTCATATCGAAGGGCACCCCGGGCGGGTGCTTTTCTTTTAGATTGAAGCAAATGGACTTTTTTTATCCGTTCTTATCCAAAGGTTCACAAAAACAGGCATTCAGCCCTTGCACATGCTATAATATGAGGCAGCAAACTTTTAAGGATGCAAATATATTCAGGCGAAAGCGGGGTTCTCCACTTTGACTAATCGACCAGCCAAACAGCCCAAGCCAGACTGGATCAAAATCAAGTTAACGACTGGTGATAACTATCAGGAAATTAAAGGCATGATGCGTTCCAAAACCCTACATACCGTATGTGAGGAAGCACGCTGCCCAAATATCTATGAATGCTGGGCCAACCGCACGGCTACTTTTATGATTCTAGGTGATATTTGCACCCGGGCCTGCCGGTTCTGTGCCGTGAATACAGGCCTGCCTACCGAGCTTGATCTTCAGGAGCCGGAGCGTGTGGCTGAGGCAGCGGAAAACATGATGCTGAAGCATTGTGTGGTCACCAGCGTGGCCCGTGATGATCTGAAGGATGGCGGCGCAACAATTTTTGCCGAGACAGTGGCTGCCATCCGCAAGCGTCTTCCGCTCTGCAGCGTAGAGGTGCTGATCCCGGATTTCCTTGGCGAACGGGACAGTCTGGAAATTGTAATGAACAGCAACCCGGATATCCTGAACCACAACATTGAGACGGTGGAACGGATGTCCGACCGCGTGCGGGCCCGGGCCAAGTACCGCCGTTCCCTGGAACTGCTGGGCCGTGCGAAAGAGATCAAGCCGGACATTCCGACCAAATCCAGCATTATGCTTGGCGTGGGTGAGGAGTGGGATGAGATTTTGCAGGCGATGGATGACTTGCGCGCCGTGGATTGTGATATATTGACATTAGGCCAATATCTGCAGCCTACTCCCAAGCATCTGAACGTTGAGAAATACTATACCCCTGAGGAATTCGCCCTGCTCAAGGAAGAGGGAATGAAGCGCGGGTTCAGCCATGTAGAGTCCGGCCCTCTGGTGCGCAGCTCCTATCATGCGCATGAGCAGGTAAAGTCCGCTACCGCCGCCCGTGAGGAGCGTACGGTTTCTTTGTAATCTACAAATTTGAGGTGCAAATTTGTCCCGTGACGAAGTCACAGTAGGGTTTGTCTTTAAGGTTTTGTGTTTTAGTTTTTAAGGTTTTGTATTTTAGGTTTTAGTTTTGGGTTTGGTTTTGGAGTTGGAGCGCGAGCAATCAACTTGCTCTTGGACGTTTGCTACCACCTCCCGCGTTGAGGGAGTCATGGAGAGGGATTTTGGAATTGGAGGAGCGTCAGCGTCCGCCTTTGTCTGCAGATTTCAACCGCTTATAGCGGTTAATCAGAGAAATCTGCAGACAACAGCGGCCGGAAATCCAAAAACCCGCGGAATGACGGGCTATCAACGCCCCCCTCTCTCATCATATTGAAAGGCAGGCGACAAACGCTTGATCGTTATAGGTGGAAAGGGCTACGAGCTCGTATTGGATCACAAGGACGGCTGGAACCCGGAAGCGTTTCGCGGAAGATACAGCGAAGTGCTGGACCGGTACGATTATATTATCGGTGATTGGGGTTACAGCCAATTGCGCTTGAAGGGCTTTTACCGGGATAATCACCCTAAGGTGAACCGGGACACGGCGATTTCAGGCATGGTGGATTACATTAATGAATATTGCAATTTCGGCTGCGCTTATTTTGTGCTCCACAAGCTGAAGGAAATGCCCAAAGAAGGAACCTTCAAGGATATTCTCACCAAAGAAGTGCCGGAGCCTGGCACAGACGATGAGATGGAGCAGGTCTCTGCAGAACCGGTAGCAACAGCCAAGGTGCAGCGTGACCAATCGTCCAAGTCGTCCTCCAATTCAAATCCGGCAGCCCGTGACAAGAACGCGGGGGGGACAGCCAAGGAGAATGGGGCAAAGGACAGACCCGCCCGTGAACATCAAAGCCGGAATCACCGGAATAAAGAGAACCAGGGCAGAAGAAACAACAAGGATTCCCAAGGCAGGCCACCGCAAAACCAGCCGCAGAATCCATCTAATTAATGCCTCAAGAAGAACCAGCAGCTTAAAAAGGTGTCTCAGCAGCCAGTGTGTAAACTGGCTTCCGGGACACCTTTTTTAATGATTCAGGAAAAGTTGAACTTCCTTCAGTGGGGGGAAGTGTGTGTAACGAAACAACGGCAGCAATGCCGTTGTTGAAGAGCCGCCGGGCATCTATTCAAATAAGACAGCCAGTATGCCGCTGTCCCGCCAAAAACGGCTGCACCGTCCTTTGAGGATGGTGCAGCCGTTTCTACTTGTTATTTTACGCTCAACTTCAGTTGATTCTGCGCTGCATTGTAGCTCCACACCAGGGATGGGAACTTTTTCTGAAAGGCTTTTACATCAATGAAGGTCTCATTGTCCTGTGACAGTGCCTCTTTGGAAGCCAGAGCGAAACCGGATGCTTTACCCGCGCCGTTTGTGACAAGCACTTTTTTGTTCTTGGCATCCCAAGAGACTTCGCCCTCCATCAGGGCAGCCAGGACGCGTGAGGAAGCATAAATTGTATTTCCTTGTTTGATCAGTCCGACATTCCCGGCAAAAGGAACCCCGTTCACATCGAGAATATGATTGTCTCCCGCAGCTGTAATACTGGTCATTCCGGCTATTTGCAAGGCGGTGATCAATTGTGCTGTTTTGCCTTGGATTTCTATGTCAGGGCTTAACCCGATATGGTTGAAGTCCTCTTTGCTTGGCGTCAGATATTTCTGTGTCGTCAGCTTTAGTTCTGCTCCATTTGACACCGGAATCAGACTCTGAATCCGTGCCTTGCCGAAGGAGCGTGTGCCTACGACAGTAGCCAGCTTGTTGTCGTGAAGAGCGCCGGTCAGCGCTTCGGAAGCACTGGCAGTGTATTCATTGGTCAGTATCACAACCGGCACTCCAATCTTGCTGCCATCGGTGATGGTTACCGGAGTTAAAACTCCGCTCTGGTCGGAGGTGTACATCATAATGCCCTTGTCCATAAATTTGGAAGCAATATTATAAGCGGAGTCCATGTAGCCCCCTGTATTGTCCCGCAGATCGAGCACCATGGATTTCATGCCGCCGGCACGCATTTTGTCCAGAGCTGCTGTGAACTCCTCATCCGCATTCTGCGTGAAGCCGCTAATGGAGATATAGGCTATTTTCTGTCCAAGCATTTTACTGGTCACTGAGGTGGAGGCAATCTCACTGCGCTTGACGCTGTAGGATTTCATAACCCCTTTTCTGCTGACGAGCAGGGTTACCTTGGAGCCCGCTGTACCGCTCAGCTCGTCGCCTTCGGTATCTTCGACTCTTACACCGTTAACTTTGAGGATGGTATCGCCGCGCTTGAGGCCGGCTTGCTCTGCCGGAGAACCGGGCATGACCTCTTCGATATACAGCTCTTTGGAAGTGTACATCATTCGGACACCGATGCCGACATATTCGAGATCGACCGCATGGCTGAATTCGGCAGCCTCATCCTTGTCAAAATACTGGCTGTAGGGATCATCGAGTGTATTTACCATGCCGTCAATAGCTCCGCGGACCAGCGTATCCTGGTCGACTCCCTCCACATTGTACTGCTCCAGATACTGCATAATTTCGTTAATAAGATCCGTGGAGGCAGCTGCTTGTTTATTGTCTGTTCCTGCTGCAGCCTCAGAGCTGTCCGCTGCCAGAGCAGCGGGAGCAAGAATAAGCGATACAGCCAGACAGCCGCTGAGGACCGCGGTCGTTAACTTGCCTGATTTCATGATTGCATACACCCTTTTTTATATGAATTTGTTATTAATCAGTTTTCATCCGAATAGGAAACAACGTAAGAGTCGTCGACGGTCCATAGACCACTGCTGGATTTGGAGAAAATGACAATAGAAGATTGCTTATAGCTCTCAGCAGAACCGGTATCCTTGACAGAAGACTCCACATATACTGCAGCCTCATCCGGAGTGTAGTAGAAGACATTGGAGTTATTCAGTGTGTGTACAAGACTGTATTCCTCAAAATATTCAGCCAGTGCATCCTTTTGGGAAGCCGCATATTCTTCTCCGTAATTGGTGAGCTGCGCAAGGGTGCCATCCACATCTTTGGCATTTCTTGCTGCGTAATACTTGCTAAGGCTGTCTTTGATGGCGGAAGCATCACTATCGGGAAGCACGGCGGCCTTCATTCCCTGTTCAGGTGTAAGCAGAATGGAGCTGTCCTGTACCTCGGAGCTTTCAATTTTCCAGGCTCCGTTCTTAAGGACGAGCGTGTACAGGTATTCCAGCTGCTCATCCGGCAGATAACGCCCGCCTGTGCGGACGGATCTCTCCACGGTCTGAACAATCGCCTCATTACCCTGAATGCTAAGGATATCAAGGCTTTCGATCGTGTTGACCACATCATACGCCTGGAAGTATTCCTTCGTATTCTCAATCAAATCGGTTACGTCTGAATTATAAGCTACGAGTGAATAATAACCTGCCGCATCTTCGGAATTCAGATAATCATTGGACAAATGAATAACGGCTGTAATTTGCTGCTCACTGAGATTGGAGGCTTCAGGGGTATTGATCTTTACACTTCTGCTGGCTGCATCCCAGACAGCTGTGCCTCCCGTGGCCTCAGCCACGAAACGCAAGGGTATGTATGTGGTGCCATTCATGGAGACCGGAGCGGCGGTCAGCTTCTTGGCAAGACTGTTAACCGTTGCCCGGCTGCTGCCGATTTTCAGGCTGATGTGCAAGCTGGCGCTTGTTCCGGTGACGGTTTCCGTCTTGGCATCCCAGAGCACCTGCAATCCGAGCTTTTCAAAGATAACGCGAAAAGGAACAAGTACGGTATTGTTCTTCAGATACGGAGAACCGGCGGTGAAAGCAACCTTGCTTCCATTAATATAGACCCCGATCGGTTTGTCTGCGGCAAAAGCGGGAACAGCCAGCATTAGTGCCAGCAGGCTTATGCCCAAGAGGGACAATAATTTCTTCAACAATGGTTCTCTCCTTTAAATAACAACTCTTTGTAAAATAGGTTCATTATACCATCGAAATTTTCTTGCTGTCTATCCATTCATGTAAGCTTATGAAGATAAAATGTAAATGTCTGAAAACGCATGATAAAGCCGGGGATGGCCCTGTATCCCCGGCTTTAATCTCTGCGGTCAGAAGGCACCCGTTAGAGCCTCTTTTACCCCTATATAATTGGATGAAATCTGCTAGATCAGGAAAGCTTCACGGACCCGGTTCCAGAACGGAAACGGACGGTATCTGGCAAAGCTGATTTTTTTGTCGGATACCTGGCAGCGCACGGAGATCAGGTCATCAACAGGTATGTTGTTATGGTCTACTGTCAGCAGCAGGCGCTGATCCTTGCGTGACACTATATCGCAGTGATGGTGTTTGGGCAGCAGCAGCGGCGATCCCATCGTGCGGAAAACCCGGTTGTTGATGGAAGCAATTTCGGCAATCTGCAGGGCTTCAATGGTGGGATGCACCATCGCTCCGCCAAGACTTTTGTTGTAGGCGGTGCTGCCCGACGGTGTGGACACGCAGAGGCCGTCGCCGCGGAACATCTCAAAAGTTACATCATTGATGTCTACCTGAATCACCACTGTTCCATCCACACCTTTGAGTGTGAACTCATTCAGGGCAATATGAGAGGTGGAGCCGGATTTCTTGTGGATCTCCAATTCGAGCAGCGGATATTTGACGATGCGCGGCTTATGCGGCTCGGAGCCGCCGATTCCACACATATAATCCGCCAGGGCAGGCAGTTCATCTGCCTTCCAGTCCGCATAGAAACCCAAATGCCCGGTGTGGACACCCACAAAGGCCAGATTGGGGATCTGGTCAATAAACGTGTGAAAAGCGTGCAGCATGGTGCCGTCCCCGCCAATCGAAATGACGATTTCCGGAGACTTGGCATCCAGCTCCAGATTCCGCTCCGCTGCCAGCTTGTGAAATTGCTCCGCAAGTTTGATGGACAGTTCGTCACCGCGGTCCAGAACATAATATCTCAAGATGTATGGCTCCTTTGTATGTTTCAGTCATACACCGATCATAATCAATCTGGACCCGGAACACAATATTTGAAGTGTTAAAAGTCATTGCCGCCGCCCTGGGCGCGGGATGCGGCGCAGCAGCAGCATCAGGAACGAGAGCAGCAGAGCTGTGGCGAGCAGCATGCCAAGCCAGCTTAGACTGGCGGCAAACCCGGAAATTGGGGGGGGAAAGCCCGCAACGGCAGGGGCCGCGCTGGGGGCCATCCCGAGACCGGAGTGTGTAACGGGCTTCCAGAGCAGCAGCACAAGTCCTGCAGACAGGAAGGCATGCACCAGCCTGGCAGCCAAAAAGGGCAGATAGCGGAGTCCTGTTCCATTCAGAATGCTGGCAACCTGGGCGTGTACGGATAAACCGCCCCAGGAGAGAACCCAGGCGGCTGCAGCTACCTTGAACTGAAGAGGCACTGAAGCCGCGGCTGCTCCGGCGGAGCGGGCACCCAGCGTCACTTCAAAAAGTCCGCTGACGAGTGCTGTGGACAGCTCAGCAGGGAAGCCAGCCAGCGACAGCAGCCCCCCTGTGAAGCTGAACAGCGCGGACATGATGCCTGCCCGGTTCATCAGCTCCATCAGCACATTGAAAAATACAACCAGGCCGCCCACAACAATAATGAGCTGCAGCGAAGACTGGACCGCTCCCTTCAGGAGCTCGCCTACGCTTCGTCCGTCCCGCTGTCTGGCTTCTGCCATGGAGCGCAGGGCCAAGCGGAGCCTTCCGGTACCTTTAGCACTTGCAGAAGGCTTCTGAGCTTTTCCAGGGGCTGACAGTGGCGGTACAGAAGGAGAGCCCTCCTGCCTGCCATGAAACGACATCAGCAGTCCTACTAGGAAGCCGCCTCCGTAATGGGCGAGGGCAAGGATCAGTCCCAGAGAGGCATTGTGGAAGAACCCCACTGAGACTGCACCAAGCAGAAAAATCGGATCGGACGATGTAGTGAAGGCCACGAGACGTTCACCTTGTACACGGGTCAGCAGCCCCTGCTCCCGGAGCTTTGCGGTTAATCTGGCGCCGACGGGGTATCCTGAGACATATCCCATAGCCGCCACAAAACCCCCGCTGCCGGGAATGTTGAAGAGCGGCCGCATCAGCGGATCGAGCAGGGCGCCGAACAGATGAACCACACCGAAACCCAGCATCATTTCGGAAATGACAAAGAAGGGAAAGAGCGAGGGGAACAGCACGTCCCACCAGACGGACAGCCCGCGGAGGGCGGCATCCAGAGAGCTTGCCGGGTTCAGGAGCATCAGCAGCATACATCCGGCAAGGAGGACACCCAGCAGCGGACTGTAATTTTTTTTCAGAATCATGGTCAACGCCTCCCGGTATATGGATAGATGTATGCAAAAATAGGGACAAACAGCACAAAAAAAATAAGAAAGCGGTTACATTTAGCTGTGCTTTTTGACTGAAATTATGGTATTATAAAATTAATTAATGCACACCTAATAAGGGATGGAGTGATGGTGATGAGTGTAGTTGCCGGAGTTCTGGTTTGTGCTTTTGTATATGTCATCCGGGTCTCCCTCGTCCCGCCTGGTGATGAGGAATTTCGGACCTATTAAATACTTAAGGCGCTGAACAATTGTTTAGCGCCTTCTTTCTGCTAACAGCCGTTGCAATATGGTGCTTGAAGCAGGATAACCGTGAAGCTTATATTTTGGTATAATAAAAAGGACGTTACATTAATACGGAGGAAAGCTGGTAATCACCGATGAATCCAAACGACAGCATATATGACAACCTGGGAGGCTCGGAGGGGGTTCACCGGCTGGTTGAGTCTTTTTACGCCAAGGTGCAAATTCATCCTCAGCTCGGCCCCCTGTTCCCGGCAGATATCACTCCTGTAATGGAGAAACAGTATCAATTCCTGAGTCAATTTTTTGGGGGACCGGCGCTCTATTCAGAGCTGCACGGACATCCGATGATGAGAGCAAGACATATGCATGTCCCCATTACACCGGAACGTGCAGAAGAATGGCTGGATTGCATGAAAGAGGCGCTGGAGGAAACGGGTGTGGAGGAGCCGCTGCGTTCATTTGTATTAAGCCGGCTTGCGGGTCCTGCGCATCATTTTGTCAACATGCCCCAGGAGTAACGCGTAGTTGATCGTGAAAGGATGAGGGCATTGCCGGAATTAATACCGCTTTACACTATTAAGGTGATCTGCTGCAATTGTGAACATGAATTTACAACCTCAAGAGTCCGTCCCAGCCTCAAAAAGGCTATTCGGCGCGATGCCGACTTCTGCTCCTATTACAAGGATGAGAATCCGGATTATTACGTCGTGCGCGTCTGCCCGAGCTGCGGCTTTGCCTCTACCGAGAATTCTGCGGACAAGCTGGCTGACTGGCAGCGCAAGTCATTCCGCGAGCAGGTGGGAAGCCGCTGGATCGCCCGGGATTTCGGAGATAAGCGCAGCTGGGAGGTTGCCCTTGAGACCTACAAGCTAGCGCTGCTCTGTGCCCAGAGCATCAAGGACAAGGACCGGATTATCGCCAGTCTCCTGCATCATATTGCCTGGATGTACCGGTATCAAGGGGATATCGCTCAGGAGCAGCGTTTCTTGCGGTACTCGCTCGACATGTACATTAAGGTCTTTGAAAACGATGGCATTGGCGGAAACGATGCCCGTCTGATGTATCTGATTGGTGAGCTGAACCGCCGGATCGGTGAATTTTCAAACGCAGTAAAATGGTTTTCGCGCCTGATCAATGATCAGAGGATTATGGATGCTGCAATGATCCGGGCAGCCCGGGAACAGTGGACACTTTTGCGTGAACAGATGAGCGGAGGCGAGCCGGGGGCAGACGGGCTCCCTTCAGGTACATAGACTGAATGTGCAGAGCATATCAATTCTTATATTTCAAAAAAAGCACACCAGGATGAGCATCCTGGTGTGCTTATAAGAGTAATGCCAAACGGCAAATACCAAGCAAGTGTGCACTGTCAGCGTACAGCACGGTCAAAAAGCAGGTAGTCGGCATCGGTATCAATGACCGTCAGGCTCGTTTTGCAGCAGGGGAAGACAAGCAGCTTTTTTTTGCCGTCCCGGACGGACTGCAGCTCTTTCGGTTTCATGGGCAGAATAACGTTCTCTTTGTCGCAGAACGGACAGTACTGCACATAAAGGTCACCCAATAAAATGTCATAAGGCCAGGTGTGGCTGAATGGAATCATTGCTCGTCCTTCTTGGGCGCCTTAGACTCTGATTCGCTGCCGGTGGTGCCTTCACTCTGCTTTTTGGATAATTCTGCAATCTTTTGCAGCAAGATATGTTGAGGCATATGCATCAAGTGTTCCAGCGGAACGCCAAGTTGTTTCGATAAGGTAATCGCCGTCTCGGGCGAGATTTGCAGTGGCTTCATGGGATGCCCTCCTTGTAAATGTTGCTCTTCTGTAATTCACTTTACCATGCCGGCTGATCAAACACAAAGAAAACCAAATGTAAACAAAGGAAAGGTGAGACAAGATGAAACAACCTTTATCATTGACCTGGGATCTGGATTCTATATTTCCCGGAGGCTCCGCTTCAACGGAATTCGAGCATTTTTTGAAACAGCTGGAGACGGACATTGGGGTATTGGGACAACAGGTGGCCGGTGCTGCTTCACCTGCAAATATCGAGTCCACCAAACCACTGGATGATGTAATAGCGCTGCTCCAGAGCTGTTCCGGCCGCCTGGTGCAGGCATCGGAATTTGCCGGATGTCTCGGCGCCCAGAATCAGCAGGACAAGGGTGCCGTACGGTTATCCTCCAAGGTAGCAGGTCTGCGGGCAGCCTTCGAGGGAGTCAGCTCCAAGTTCGACAATGTGCTGCGCCAGACCTCTGATGAGGTATGGAGCCAGTGGATGGCCCGTCCGGAGATTGCTCCACTGGAGTTTGTCCTCAGTGAGAGCCGCTGTCTGGCCCGTGAGAAGATGAGTCCTGAACTGGAGGGGCTTGCGCTTGCCCTGGCCGTAGACGGCTATCATGGGTGGAGCGAGCATTATGAAACGATTGTAGGCTCCATACAGATCCCATATGAGGACGAAGAGGGAACCAAGGTGCTGTCTGCCGGACAAGCCTTCAACAAGCTGGATGATCCCGATCCGAAGGTGCGCGAGGCGATGTTCCGCAAATGGGAAGAGGCTTGGGGAGGCGCTGCGGATTATTGTGCGGACACCCTCAATCATCTAGCCGGGTTCCGTCTGAATCTGTATAAAGGCCGCGGCTGGGAAGATGTGCTCAAGGAGCCGCTCGGCATTAACCGCATGTCGCGCGCATCGCTGGATATGATGTGGGACGTTATTACCAAAGCCAAGCCGGCATTGGTCTCCTACTTGAGCCGTAAAGCCAAGCTGCTCGGTCTGGAGTCCCTGGCCTGGGTGGATGTGGAGGCTCCTGTTGGCAAGTCTTCCGGCAAAATTTCCTACGATCAGGCAGCAAAAGACATTGTAACGCAATTCCGCAAATTCAGTCCGAAGCTGGCGGATTTTGCCGAGCATGCTTTCGACAGCAACTGGATTGAAGTCGAAGACCGTCCAGGCAAACGCCCCGGCGGATTCTGTGTATCCTTTCCGGAGAGCAAGGAATCACGCATTTTTATGACCTACAGCGGAACTCCGTCCAATGTGTCGACACTGGCCCATGAGCTTGGACATGCGTATCATTCTTATCTGCTGGAGGATCTGCCGCTGTTCAATCAGAACTATGCCATGAATGTGGCAGAGACCGCTTCTACCTTCGCAGAGGTCATTGTGTCTGATGCCCAGGTGAAGGCTGCTGCCAGTAACGAGGAGAAAATTGCCCTGCTCGAAGCGAAAATCCAGAACAGTGTGGCTTTCTTCATGAATATCCATGCCCGCTTTTTATTTGAAACCCGTTTTTATGAGAAACGCAAGCAAGGCCTTGTGAATGCCGAAGAATTGTCAGAACTGATGGTTGAAGCCCAGAAGGAAGCCTTTTGCGGAATTCTGTCTGAATATCATCCGCATTTCTGGGCGTCCAAGCTGCATTTTTATATTACGGATGTACCGTTCTATAACTTTCCGTACACCGTTGGATACATGTTCAGTACAGGACTGTACCGGCTTGCACTTCAGGAAGGCACGTCCTTCGCTGATAAGTATGACAGCCTGCTGCGCGATACCGGCATCATGACTCTGGAGGATCTGGTGTCGAAGCATCTTGGTGTAGATCTGACTAAGCCGGATTTCTGGCAGGGTGCAGCGGATTTGATTATCTCCGACATCAACGAATTTATGAGAATGACGGAGTATTCCGCCTGAAAAGTTTGACAGAACTAAGGCGTTTCTTGTTTTTTTAGGCAAAAGTGGATGCTTCAAAACCTGTATTAACGCGCAAAGACCCCTATGCAGGGGTCTTTTTGTATTATGAATATTGTCGAAACAAGACGATTGTTAGAAGGTTATATACAATAAAATAACGAAAATTACGCATTTATAGGGATAAACACCCAATTATGTTGAATTATGTTGAACGCTTGTACTGAGTGGCCTATAATGAGTCTAAAGCCTTATATAAGGCCTGCTAGAAAGCAGAATTTGTAGGAAAATGAACCAGGGAGTTTTGGCTTACCTATTGAAATGAACGTTTACGCAACAAATTTTCTATGAAGTTAAATCTTTTGTATGACGCGAGATCAGTGAAGCATATGCTTACAAAATTTTTAGGGGGAGACACATGCTAAGAACGGAACAACTTTCACTGGCAAGACAGATTGATTTGGTGTTTAAGGAACTGCAGGAGGAAATGTCAGGACTGTCTTCCGGCACGGTGTTTGTGCAAATCAGAAATAATGTCATTGGGAAGTTCGGCATCCGCCATAATCCGCTAACCGGACGCAGCGGAACATTTGCGGCAGAGCAGGAAGGGCTGACCATGGCGCAACAATCCTCATTCCGGCTTATGGCTCTGGAGAGCCTGAAATACAAACGGCGCTGGACACATGGTGAAATCAGCTATGAATTTGCAGTGCGGCAGGGTATGGTAGTAGTGGATGCCACACTTGAATCCAATTACAATATGGCCAATTTGATGATCCGCTACCCGCGCAACCAAGCCGACAAGACCGATCAATACTACGGCTGAGTTATACATATAGAGATGTACAGGCAAAAGCCCTCCTGCGCTTAAGGCAAGAAGCGCAGGAGGGCTGTAAAGCTGGTCCGCCATGCATTCAGCCTGGCGGGATACTTATGATAAGGCTGTTACTATGCGCGACCGGACAATTGCTGCTCTGCCAGTTGCACCAGACGTTTGGTGATGTATCCTCCCAAAGAACCGGTTTCGCGGGAAGTGTAGTTCCCATAGTAACCGTCAGCTGGGATAGTTACTCCAAGCTCCTGTGCTGCTTCATATTTCAACTGCTGCAGCGCTGCAGTGGCTTGAGGAACGACCAGGTTGTTAGAACGGCTACCACGACCTTGTTGACCTGCTTGACCCATGTTTGTTCACCTCCTTCGCCCGTTGTGAAGATAGTATGAGCGCTAGGAGAGAAATTCATGCACGGGTTCAGAAGATTTTAAGGGTGGTAATTATATGAAATTAAAGTCCGGGACTGAGGACCTCTAGATTGCTTGAAACCGAAACGGTTTGGCCGGGTTCCAAGGTAATTATACCTGTGAAAGAAGCATCTTTGCCCAGGTTGGGCCCATCCGGAAGCCAGGTGTAAGGTTCAAGGCACAGGAATTGATCTGCCGTTCCTTTGGTGTACACTACCCAGTGGCGGAAAAACTCCCTGTCTGCTGTATAGCGCAGGACATAGCCGTCGTCCCGTGCCAGCACGGCCTCTGCGGGCTGATTCTCTCCTATGCGGAGCACGGTATCCAGGTCCATACCCTGCAGTCCCATCCCTTGGTTCAGAGCTTCAAGCCCGCCGAGAGGCAGCAGATTGCCGCTTGTCAGCAGCTCATCGTTCAATTCATAGACGTTTTCGGCGGGAAGCTGAAGCTTCCAGCGGCCAGGCTCGCCATCAATCATGAACCAGGTATGATAGCCGAGTCCGAAAGGAATACGCTTTTCTCCCTGATGAGTGATTTTCAGCGTTTGCCAGAAACGGTTATCCTGCAGCCTGAATGTCATCTCGAGCTTCAGAGGAGCGGGGAATTGTTCTATCCAGCGGGGATCATCCGCAGTATTGAATTCCGTAGTTACCGCACAGCCTTCCTCGTCTTCTTCAATATCGCTGACACACCAGGACTGTGTCCGGTGCAGGCCGTGAATATGGTGACCTCCCGCCCCATTCTGCTCGAACTGATAGGTTGTGCCTTCGAACTGGAACTGCCCCTGGCGGATGCGTCCGGGTGGAATCAGGAGCGGCATGCCGAAATGATAAGGCTTCTGAAGGTAATAGGATAGGTCGCTCTCCTCGGGCTTGCGCAGAATTTCGCGGTTTTGCTTACGGTCCCACAATGAAATGACGTTGTTGCCCAGTCGCGGCAAAAGCGTGACTTCCAGCTCACGGCTATGCAAAATATATGTATCATAACCGCCCCACTGCCCTTTGGTCACCTGTTTCATGAGATGTATGCTCCTTTGATTTAACTGTAATCGGATAGACACGAATACCCTTATCATACCAGATTTATGTACCTGTGGTTAGTCATTTGACAACTTCTCCGGTTCGCACTATGATGAATGCATTCATGAAAATGACAATGCGATGACAGGGACAAGTAGGCGGGAGAAGCACCTTCAGAAAGCCGGTGGTTGATGCGAACCGGTGGTTCACTCCAGGCCGAATGGACCCATGAGTGCCGTGTTTGAACAGGCTCCAGAGCTTTAGTAGACCGGCCGGCCCTTCCCCGTTAACGGAAGTCAAGGCTGTATGGGACAGACCTCCGGGATGAGGCTGCACAACAGCGAATAAGGGTGGCACCACGGTCTCACGTCCCTTGCGGATGTGGGGCCTTTTTGCGTGCTGCGGTCAATTTGGAAATAAGAATCGGAGGGAATATTATGGCTAAAAAAGTATTGTCCGGCATTCAGCCGAGCGGTTCACTGACCCTGGGGAACTACATCGGTGCTATCAAAAATTTCGTTAAACTGCAACAGGAGCATGAATGTTATTTTATGGTCGTGGATCTGCATGCCATTACGGTCTCACAGGACCCGGCTGCGCTGCGTGAAAATTCGGAATCGGTAGCGGCGTTGTATCTTGCGGCCGGAATCGATCCCCAAATCTCCAATGTCTACATGCAGTCTCATGTGCAGCAGCATGCGGAGCTGGGCTGGATTATGACTACGCTCACAGCGATGGGCGAGCTGGAGCGGATGACTCAATTCAAGGACAAATCTTCCGGCAAAGATTCTGTAGGTGCAGGTTTGTTCGTGTATCCTTCACTGATGGCCGCCGATATTCTGATCTACAATGCAGACCTGGTACCGGTTGGGGAAGACCAGAAGCAGCACCTGGAGCTGACGCGTGATTTGGCCGGGCGTTTCAACCACCGCTTTGGCGAATTCTTCACGGTTCCGGAGCCTTACATTCCTGAAGTCGGTGCACGCATTATGTCCCTGGATGACGGAACCAAAAAGATGAGTAAAAGCAACCCGAATCCGGGCAGCTATATCGCACTGCTGGACCCGCCGGATGTGATCCGCAAAAAAATCGCCCGTGCCACAACCGACTCGGGCCGTGAGGTTATCTTTGATCCGGCGAACAAGCCTGAGATCAGCAACCTGATGAGTATCTATGCTGAATGCTCCGGAATGACGCTGCAGCAGATCGCTGACCGGTACGAGGGGCAAATGTATGGAGGCTTCAAAAAAGATCTGGGCGAGGTTCTGGTCGCTACTCTTGAGCCTCTTCAGCAGAAATACCGGGAGATCCGCAGCTCCGGCGCACTGAGCGATATTCTTGCTGTAGGGGCGGAACGCGCACGTGAAGTTGCCGCCCAGACGCTAGCTGGAGTAAAGGAACGGATGGGCTTCCTGCCGCTTCGCTAGGAAGGCTGCTGCGCCTTGGCTTCTGCCTTGCGTCTCAGTCTGGCTTTGACGATAAAGCCCCAGCCAATATTCAAAATGCACAGGACTCCCAGCAGCAGCGCCAGCCAGATATTTGAGCTGATGGAGATGGAGGCTGCGGTAAGGAGGAGAATGGAAGAGCATGCGAACCAGAGGGATAAGCCTTTACCCATAAACGTCAGCCTTCTTTCCTTTGTAGAATTTAATATACTGAACGATCTTAGAACTTCCCGCTGCGCATTTCTGCACAGCGGGACTTTTTTAATCTAGAAATTCCTATACTTCAGCTTTGAAACCGCTTTATGGTGATTGTGCCCTATGCGGCGGCAGGCGTCAAGGGGAACGGCGTCAAGCGGGGCAGCTCTCCCCTTCATTCAGTCTGGCTATAAGGCAAAAAAGGCGTCCGGCGAAACGGACACCTTGCCTGCAAAACCTAAAGCTACATGGAACCCGGGTCAATGGCGAACCGTTCATCCAGCTTCTCGCTGCTGAGCCAGCCAACGTAAGTATTAAGCGGATGATACTCATTGTCCATAACCAGTACGGCAACGAACGGGAATTGCTTGCGGTGTAAATAACGCACATCCCCCCAGCGTACAATATAACCAGAGGAGACTTCCTCGACCTCGGCTACCGCGTAGGATGTGAAGTACAGAAAGGCCTTAATATCCGGGTGGTTTTTGGAATGCTCAACTGCGGGGTGAGTGGAGCACACCGCATGCTTGAACCACTCCAGCCGTCCGCTGTTCAGCAGACCGATATTATAACTGCCGTCCTCCTTGGCCTTAACCACATTCCAGCGCGTGGGTGATATGGTCGGAATCACAAAATAGCGCTCACCGGGACTATGGTGGATATCTTTGTTCTTAAGATTCTTTGTCAGCCGCGCGTGCACCAGTGTCCGCCAAATATAATAAAGCGCGATGCAAGCATACAAAGTAATAAATAACGGGGCTGGCGGAACGATCCCGCTGATCCAGAGGATGATGGCCGCTGCGTGGCTGCCAAAAATAAACGGATCAAAGATGTGGATAATGTTCCAGGCGATCCACTTCTCCGTGAAGGGACGCGCAGCCTGCGTGCCGTAAGTGTTGAACAGATCGCTGAATACATGAACAGCTACCCCAATGAAGCTCCACAGGGCGATGTGGCTCAGGTAATGAAGATCTGTAAATCCGAAGACCGGTCCTATGACCAGTGTAATCAAGGCAGGCCATAGCAGTAAAAACGGCAGTGAATGTGTTATTCCCCGGTGGTTGCGGATATACAGCGCATTGCCCTTCAGGCGCAGCGCGGTATCGGCATCGGGCGCTTGAGAGGCCAGTACAGTGGCGACCATGACAGCTCCGGCCAATGTAGGCTGGGAGGCAACGACGGGATCGACGAAGGACAGTCCAGCGAGTCCCAGGCCCATAACGAAATGTGTAGCGGTATCCATTGGTCAGATCTCCTTTGTACGGAAGTTCTCTATTAATAACTACCCAATTTGACGTCCAGTTATTTAGGGGGGATAAAATAAATATTGTCACGCAATTGTCAAAATGATGAACATCTTGGTCAATGATTGTCAAACTCTTCCCCCGTTTGTTATGATAAAGTTAACAGCAGAGTGAATAATATTCTCAACTGAGAACGTTAATTCCAATTTTTATGCTCCGGCGGAACGTAGAAGTCCTTTAGAAGGAGGAACACCAATCGTGGACAATCAATTGAGATATCAAGCTTCTTCGGATTCCGCAGCCCTGTCTGCCAAATCGCCCAAAGAAGGCGCCAGCTGGCGGGATTTTATTACGGTAACGAAGCCCGGCATTATCCGCTCCAATCTGATCGCTGCATTTGCCGGATACTGGGTGGCTTCAGGCTGGGATGTGCAGTACGGGCGGCTCATTCTGACTTTGCTCGGCACCATGCTGGTCATGGCTTCCGCCTGTGTGTTCAATAACTATTTTGACCGTGATCTGGATATGAAAATGGAAAGAACACGTGAGCGCGGTCTGCCAACGGGAAGACTGAAGCCGAACACCGTGCTGATCTACGCCATAGGCCTCGGCATAGCCGGTCTTGCCGTGTTGTTTGCTTTTTGCGGCGTGCTGGCCGGAATATTCGGTATCGTCGGCATGTTTGTATATGTAGTAGTGTACACCCTTTGGCTCAAAAGAACATCTACATGGAGTACATCGGTAGGGGCAATCTCCGGTGCCATGCCTCCGGTTATCGGTTATGTGGCCGTTACCGGCACAGTGGACTTGGGGGCCTGGCTGCTGTTTGCCATGCTGTTTCTATGGCAGCCGCCGCATTTCTGGGCGCTCGGCATCCGCCGCAAGGAAGAGTACCGCGCAGCGGGTTTTCCGCTGCTGCCAGTAGTCAAAGGCACACGGCGCACGAAGTTCCAAATGATTCCCTATGTAGCATTGCTGCTGCCCATTCCGGTGCTGATGTATATGTACGACTACGCGGGAATCTTTTACCTTGTCATATCTGCGGGATTGTCGGTGGCCTGGCTGTACCTGACTCTGAAAGGCTTCCAAGCGAAGGATGACGATGCCTGGGCCAAGCAGAATTTCTTTTTCTCCATTAATTACCTGACGGTCAGCTTGATTGTGCTTGTATTGAATACGATTCACGGTTAAGGGGGAGAGTGTCCTGTGCAGACCTTGAAACGCTACAAATGGACCTGGCTAATGCTGGTGCTGGCCGCAGGTTTGGCCGTTTATCTGGCAGTGGTTTTTTTGAACAAAGGAAATGACAAACTGCCGGTAATCGGAGAGGTGCAGGACTTCTCACTTGAAAATGTGGATGGCAAGCCAATCACCCTGGCAGATACGGCAGGGAAGCCGAGACTCGTCTATTTCTTCTTCACGGAATGTCCGGATGTGTGTCCCATTACTACCTATATGCTGTCGCAGACACAGGATCTGCTGAAGAAGGACGGCAGCTTCGGCAAGGATGTGGAATTCGTCTCCATCTCCTTTGACCCCTTGAATGACACGCGGGAAGCGATTAAGACGTTTGCGGACCGCTTTCATGCTGATTACAGCGGCTGGTATTTTCTGCGGGGTGACCAGGAGCAGGTACGCACGCTCGCGGCTGACTCCTTCAAGGTATTGATTTATGGGGACAATAAGGATAACTTTGCCCATGCCAATCTGATCGGTCTGGTGGACCGGAACAACCGGCTCCGGGGGTTGTATGATGCGGGAGATACGGAGAACGTTACCCCTGAATTTTTGGCTGGTACGCTCAAGAAATTGACCCGTGAAAAATAATCCGCACTAACAATAACGCCTTGTCCGATCTCATGCGTGTGGTGCAAGAGACGGACAAGGCGTTTTTTTGTGATGGGGCAATGGATACAAGCCGGATACTTAGGCCTTGCTTGTCCTGATATTGGCTAGGACTCCATATAAGGCAAAGGCTCCGGATAGATAATGAACTCCTCTAGACCGGCTTTCTCCAACTGGGTAATGTTGTATTCATCCGGGGTGCCTTCCACTCCGGCATAGCCTTTTCTGGTATAAATATGAACGGCATCCGGAAAAGCATCGCGCAGGATGCCGCGGATTTTTTTGCCTGAGCTGTCATTATCCATGTACAGGTAGACTTCCCCGTCTCCTATCCTGCTACGCAGGGTTTCCAGCTTCAGCGTATTGAGAGTGCCGAACGTGCACTGGATGTCAACCTCCGGCGCGAGGATCCGCCGTAATCTGCTGCGGTCGTTTTTGCCTTCGACAATGATGGTTATGGACATTTTCTGTCAGCCTCCCCCGGTGGTAATGTGCCTATGTCGATATTTTACCTGAGAGTTGTCATTTTTAAAAATATAAGCGGTTTATGGGTTTCATACCGCAATCATTCCTTCTATTTCTGGCGGATCATTCCCCGGGAAATGTCGTAAAAAGAAACAATCACCCGGCTGCTGAAGAGCCAGGTGATTCTCGCGGAGTTGTTAATTCGGCAAATGTGGACATAACTTAGAACATTCCGGCGCTAAGGATGATCACCAGCAGAATAAAGAGCACGAGAATGGTACCTGTAGAAGTCCAGAATGCAGGAGCAACAGGAGCGGGGTTCGGGCCCGGACCGCAATATTCGCCCATCGGGGATTCACCACGCTTTCGATTGAGGGTTGATTACATTGTATATTATGTCAATGTCATCAAATGGTTTGTATCTCCGCCCATCCCCGTCGTATGCAGCTCTGCTGAACGGAGGTCACCCTTTAAGCCGCCGGGCTGTTCCATTCCGCGTGGTATGCAGGCTTGCCCGAGCCTCTGGGCGGAAGCAGCAGAATGGCGGTCATCAGCAGCACGAACGCAATGAAATACGGGGAGACGAAGTCCCGCAGCTGTCCGGCGGCGACAGGACCCGCGAAGGCGCCCAGAGACATGGCAATCGACTGCAAGGAGAAAGTGCGGCCCATGCGCCCGGGGCCTCCAAGACTGATGAATAGGGAAGCCATTGCCGGAAACAGCACTCCCTTAGCAGCGCCAAGCAGAAAGAGTATCACTCCGGCAGGAATACTGGTGAAGGCAGCCAAAGCGAAGAAGCAGAGGGCCATGGCGAGGAGCGCTGCAGCGATTCTTATTCCCGGCGCAAGCCCGTTCAGAAAAAAGAGGCTAAGCGTCACTAACGCCCCCAAGCTGAGCAGTGACAGCAGAATTCCGGTTGAGATCATGCCATCGCTGCCCTGTGACAGAGGCAGCTCAAAGAACAAAACGCCTTGCGAGCAGGATACGAAGAAAGGCAGCAGGTAATAGCGGCGGGATACCGGGAATGCCTCCCGGTCCGGAGCATGTGAAGGCGAGTGCAGCGGCAGAGCCGGCTTGGCGGCAGCCATGCTCTGGACATGCTTCGGCACGCTGAATAATGCCATCACCCCCGTGAAGATCAGCAGCCAGCCGAGTGTGGTGAAGGTGCCGGAGTAGCCGGCTTTCGCCACAATGAAAGCTCCGGCCGCCGGAGAGACGACGGAGGCCAGCGTATGGACGATCCCGTGGCCGGACATGTATTTGCCCTGGGTCGCGGGATCGGAGGAGAGCGAGGCGAGCAGTGTCATGCAGGCGGGGGAGAGGAAGGCCAGCGCAAATCCGCTGGCAGCCCGCAGAAGCAGCAGATGCCAGGGGAGCTGCGCGTGCGCCTGCAGCAGCAGAATGACTCCGGCAGCCGTGAGCGCGAATACAATATAACGGCGGCTGCCATTGCGGTCGACCAGAACACCGGCCAGCAGATTTCCGGGAAGATGCGTCAGCGAGTACATGCCCATCATCCACCCGATGAAGGCCGGTCCCGCACCCAGAGAGATGGCAAAGGGGGTCAGGATGGGGTATTGGGCATGCAAATCAAAGAAGGCCAGGAACAGAAACAGATACAGCCACAGTGCGGTTTTCAAGGAAAGCACCTCCACAGGGGCCCGGCTCTGCACCGGTAAGGTGCATGCAGGCACTTTTTTTCTGAAGATAAGCAATTAAAGGTTCACGCCATAAACTATCCCTCACGATAATGACCTACTTGTACTTTACGTGGGGTCCGGCAGGCTTATACCATTTTATTGGGTAGTCCTTTGCAGGAGCCTCTAAAGCCATGAATTATAGAGGTCATTCATGTATAATAATTATTAATCATGAAATGTCCCGGGGACATGCGCCCTGTTGTGACGAAATTTGGCGATAGGGGTGTTGTGAAATTGATGGATCCTGCAGTATGGTCACAATTTATTAGAGAGAATTGGCTGGTTATCGTTGTTGCGCTGGTCCTGCTGTTCGCGGTAATTAACCTGGTTAAAACTGTCCTGAAATGGGCAATTGTTATTGTTATTGTAGTGGGCTTGTTTATTTACAGCGGGGTTACGCTTGATCAAATTGGCAACGCTGTGAATAAGGTAGCGGATGGGACGGTAAGTACGCTGAAGAGTGAAGCTCAGGAAGTCATGCTGAAGGAAGCGAAGGAAGCGAAATACACCTCCGGCGCCGACGGTACCTTTACGATTACGACACCTAATATTGAGGTGAAGGGTGCGGCTGGAGAGGATAAGGTGGAAGTGACTTTCCGCGGGGTGAGCCTCGGGAAATGGAGCGTTACGGACACGACCAAAACTTTTATTGACGAAGCCCGGAAAAATCAGTAGGCCCCGGCGCGGATGAATACATGCAGCAATTTGAATCTATATAGAAAAGAAGGGTCGGACAAACATGCTTAACGGATGGATAGACAGCCTTAGTAATGCCAATATCATCTCCATCCTGCTGGTGTTGGTTGTCCTTTTCTCGCTGCTTCAGGGCTGGAGCAGAGGCTTCACCAGGGCGGCGGGGGGATTATTCGGTATGCTCGGGAACGGTGTGCTTACCATTCTGGCGCTGGCCATGGCTATCCCTGCGGCGATGTATCTGTCGCCGGCCGCAGGAGCCTGGGCTTCCGGGATTGTGCTGCCGGACACTCCGCTCAGCGGCTGGCAGCAACTGTACTACACTGCCGTTTCGGTTCTGGCGGGATCGCCTTTTGTGCGTTTTCTGCTGCTGCTGCTGATCTCTTACAGTCTGATCCGGCTTCTGCTCGGACTGCTGTTCCTGCTGCTTCCATTCCGGCTGCCGCGCTTTCGGGCCAGGGAGGCGGACCGCAGAATTACGGCTGCCAGCCGTTTCAGCGGTGCGCTCATCGGCGGTGTGATTGGACTGGTGCGCGGTCTTATTCTTGTTCTTGCCCTGTACATTGGCGTCGGCCTGAATCCGGACAGCGGCTTCAGCCGTTATGTGGAGTCTTCTCCTATTTACAGCCAGAGTGCGGCTGCGGTATTCGAGCCGCTTGCGGGTGAGGATGTGCGCAGCAAGCTGCCTGTGCTGACCCAAGCGGTGGCTGACGAGATGAATGATATTCTGCGGCGGAAATATGAAGTGATTGATCATGAGATTTCGCCCGATATTGTGGGGGCCGCTGCCGATATCGCCGGACAAGCCAAGGGGGAAGAGGACAAAGCCAAGCGGCTCTATGACTGGGTTGGCTCCCGGATTGCCTATGACTATGGCAAAGCGGAAAACTACGAGCAGAACCGGATCTGGCATGAGCAGACGCCGCAGGATACCTTTGATACCCGGCTTGGCGTATGTATAGATTATGCCCGCCTCTATGCCGTGATGGCCCGTTCACAGGGACTTCAGGTACGTGTAGTCACCGGCCAGGGCTACGATGGTCAAGGAGGGTATGGTCCTCATGCCTGGAATGAGGTGTATTTGCCGGATAGACAGGCCTGGATACCGCTGGATTCGACATGGGCCAGCAGCGGGGATTGGTTCGATAGCAAAGATTTCGAGAAAACCCATATTAAAGAAGATGTGCTCTGAGAAGGAAGCGTCAGCCTTGGGATGTATGGTACAATAGCAGGGCATACTCAGCGGCCTTGCAGATTGCGTTCTGACCAGGCTCTAACTGCTATTAGATAAGGAGAGAATTCGCCGTGAAATGGTTTGGTCTCCCGGGCAGACGCCCGGATTCAAGTCATGGCCGAAGCACATCCAGTCTGCGCATCAATTTGTTTTTCTTCGGCACGTTTTTTATTTTTTGTGTCATTATTGTCCGTCTTGCGTCACTGCAGTTCGTCGAGGCTGAGGCTTTGACAGAAATTGAAGGAAATCAGGAAACCAAGACTGTCCCGCTCTCCGCGATCCGGGGGATTATTCATGCTGCCGGCGGGGAGAACATCGCGTACAACACATCAGTTCAATCCCTGTACATCACGTTAACTAAGGACTATACCGAGACCCTTAGGAATAAGGCAACCAATGAATATGAATTCACCGAAAAAGCCAAAGCGAACACCGCTTCCCTGGCAGCCAGACTGGCGTCTGTCTTCAATCAATATGGCGATCCGTCAGGCAAAAAGCTAACAACAGAGGATATTACAACACTGCTTGATCTCAATTTCAAAAAAACGCTGGGCTACTATCCACGCAAAATCAAGGCGGGACTTACGCCCAAGGAAGTGGCTCATTTTCTGGAGCATAAGGAGCAATACCCCGGTCTTTCGATTGTGGAAGAGGCTGCGCGCCATTATGACAAGGACACGGTGGCTGTGCAGACAGTGGGTTATATCAGACCTTTTAAATCCTTGGACAGCTTGAACCTTTACAAGAATATCCGCAGTGCGATGAAGAAAAATAACGCCGATCCCGGCTTAGCGTATAAAGAGGACGAATTTGTAGGTGCTTATGGCCTCGAGCAGCAATACCAGCGGGAGCTGCGCGGGAAAAACGGCTACCAAACCATTTCCGTAAATCCGCAGAATATGGCCGAAGACGTTATTGAATCGGTGCCTCCCGTCAAGGGGAACGACATCTGGATGACGATCCACAAGGACATACAGATGAAGACCGAGCAGGCGATTATGGATCAGATCCGTTGGCTGCATACCAATCCGGTATTGGGTAAACTCCATCCCGATGCGCTGACCGGCTATGCCGTTGCCATGGAAGTGGATACAGGCAATGTGGTGGCTATGGCCAGCATGCCGGACTATGACACGAATGTCTGGACAGCGGACAGGGTTGAGCCTAAGGTGTTCGACAGAATCCAAAACAACTACTTAAACGGAACCATCAACGATACTACCTCCGGGATCTCAGGAAATGGCCTGAAGTCCATCATCTATTTGGGATCTACCATTAAACCCTTAAGTGTGTTGATTGGATTAAATGAAGGCTTGTTCTCCACCGGGGATACTTATAACGACAAAGGGATCGCTTATTTCGGCAAGGATGACAATGCTTCCGTCAAAAATTCCTCAGGTCATGTGCTGGGGGCGCTGGACCCGGCGGAAGCGATTCAGGAATCATCCAACGCATTTATGATTGATATGGTCGGTGATCCCCTGTACAAGAAGTATTGGAGCAAGGCGCCGGAGGTATGGGACCAATATTTGAAGGCTTTTGGACTGGGGGTATCCACACAAAGCGGGTTGCCGAATGAAAGTGCTGGAGCGGGTGATTATATGGATACAGAAGCGGCCGGCAGCACCCAGGCAGCCATGGTCTATGCCTCCTTCGGTCAGAAAGGCAAATATACAGCGCTGCAGCTCGCCCAGTACACAGCAACTCTCGCCAATGAGGGAGAGCGGATCAAGCCGCAGCTGGTCAGCAGAATCACCGATGCGGAAGGCAATACCGTCAAAGCGTTTCAACGTGAGGTGCTAAGCACAATTTCGTTCGATTCTTCCTATTGGAAGGAGATCAAAAAAGGGATGAATACTGCCGTCAAGGCGTTTGACGGGTTTCCTTATGATTTTGCCCGCAAGACAGGCACCTCCGAAATGGATGCGTACGGAGTGACTCGGGACAACGGTGTATTTATCGCTTACGCTCCCCGGGAGAACCCTAAGCTGGCTGTAGCCGTTGTGATTCCTGAAGGCGGTTTTGGATCGAACAGCGCTGCCCCGGTAGCCCGCAAAATATTTGACGCCTATGACTGGGAATACGGATTGAATGGGGTCCCCCAAAAGAACGTTTCCCCTGCCACAGAGTCAACACCGGAATAAAAGGTTTATTTTAAGATGTAAAGGAGTGAAAAACTGTGAGTGTTTTCCGTAAGCAGGCCTCTCCCCAGGACGAGAAGGACAGCAAGAGCTCGCTTGGCCTGCGGCTCAACGTGTTTTTCTTCAGCACGTTTATTATTTTCTGTGTCATTATTATCCGTCTTGCCGTTGTTCAGTTTGTGGAAGGTCCTACCTTAACAGAGGTGGAGACCAGCCGTGATACCAAAAATGTCCCGCTCGCCGCCATACGGGGATCGATCCGTGCCGCCGGAGGCGAGGAATTAGCCTATTCCACCTCTGTGCAGTCCCTGTACATCACGCTTACGAAAGAATATATAGCCAAGTCTACAGATAAGGAAACGGGCGTCACTTCATTTACTCCGGAGGCTCGGGCCAATGTCTACGCGCTGGCTAACAATCTCGTGGACAATTTCAATAAGTATGGCGATCCGAATGGCGAAAAGCTGACGGTCAATGATGTAATCAACTCCCTGGACCTCAATTTTAAGAAATATTCCGGCTTTATGGCCCGGCGGATCAAAGCTGGCCTTACCTCGAAGGAGGTGGCTTATTTCATGGAGCATAAAGAGGAGTATCCGGGCCTGGAAGTGGTCGAGGAGAGCAACCGGCACTACGATAAGGATACGATCGCGGTGCAGACTGTCGGTTATATTAAGCCATTCAAGTCCTCAAGCAGCCTCGATATTTATAAAAATATTCAAAATGCAATGAAAAAGATCGACAACGACCCTGGATTGACATACAAGGATGATGAATTTGTCGGCTTCGATGGTCTGGAGCTGCAATATCAAAGAGAGCTGCGCGGGAAGAATGGCTATCAGGTGATCTCGGTCAACCCGCAGAACATGGCTGAAAAGGTCGAAGAGGTCGTTCCGCCGGTGAAAGGGAATGACCTGTGGACGACCATTAACAAGGATATTCAGAAGAAGACCGAAGACGCTATTACCGAGCAGATTAGCTGGCTGCATTCGCATTCCGTGCAGGGCAAAACGCATCCTAACGCCATTACCGGCTATGCTGTAGCAATGGAAGTGGATACCGGTAATATTGTCGCCATGGCCAGCATGCCGGACTATGATACTAATGTATGGACTTCAGGATCATTGCCTACTGATGTCTGGAACAGCATCATCGACAACTATCAGAACGGAACGATCAATCCGATTTCTTCCGGCATTTCAGGCAATGGGCTCCGCTCGGTGCTGCTGATGGGGTCAACCATCAAGCCGCTAAGCGTGCTCATAGGCCTGAATGAAGGATTTTTCAGTACCAGCTATATCTACAACGATACAGGCAGCACCACTTTCGGTAAGGAAGGGCATGAAACCAAGGTCAGAAATGCTTCCGGCCACGTATACGGGTCCATGGACCCGTCCAAAGCGATCACGAAATCCTCCAACGTATTTATGGTCGATATGGTCGGCAAGAAGCTATACGAGAAATATGGAAGCAAGGGTATTGAGGTCTGGGATAAATATATGAAGGAATTCGGCCTTGGGGTATCGACGCAAAGCGGCCTTCCCAGAGAGTTTTTGGGGCAAATCAACTATACGGATACCAAAGCGGCGGGGAGTGCCCAAGCGGCACTGGTCTATGCATCCTTCGGCCAGCAGGGAAGCTACACTACGCTGCAGCTTGCCCAGTATGCTTCCACTCTTGCCAATGAAGGAATCCGGATCAAACCGCAGCTGGTCAGCAAAATCACGGATTCAAACGGCAAGGTAGTTAAGACCTTTGGCCGTGAGGTGCTGGATGAAGTCACCACGTTTGACGATTCCTTCTGGAGAGAAATCAAAAAAGGGATGAGCAGTGAGGTGACTGCATTTAATGATTTTCCGTATGATTTTGCCCGTAAGACAGGAACATCCCAGCAGCAGGCCAAAGGTGAATTGCGCGATAACGGCGTCTTCATTGCCTTTGCTCCGCGGGATAAGCCCAAGCTGGCTGTGGCCGTAGTGATCCCTGAAGGCGGATTCGGCTCCAACAGTGCCGCGCCGGTTGCCCGCAAGATTTTTGACGCTTACGATTGGGAGTATGGCCTTGATGGCGTGCCTAAGAAAAGCTTGAAAACTGAGGACGCCACAGACGGTGCTGCCGCCGGAACGGATTCCGAAAATACTGCCACAACAAACAACTGATATAATAGCCGGGACGACGAAAGATGTAGGCAACATCAAATACACAGCTACTCTGACACAGAGAGCATACAAGAATGGAGGGGTGGCAAATGATTGCCAAATACCGCCTGCTGGCATTGGATATGGATGGTACCTTGCTGAATGATGAACAACAGATTACCCCCAAAACGGTGGAATGGATTAATAAAGCGATGGATGCGGGCGTGCATGTCTGCCTGTCCACCGGACGCTCCTCCCGCAGTGCAATGCCTTACGCTGAGCAGCTCGGGCTTGAAACTCCGATGATTATGGTGAACGGCAGTGAGGTGTGGCGTGCGCCGAATGAGCTGTACCGCCGCTCCCTGATGGATGTTACGCTGGTCAAGAAGATGCATGAAATCGCCGAAGAATACGGAATTTGGTTCTGGGCCTACTCTGTGGATGAGGTGTACAACCGCGACAATTGGGATGGAGATATCGAAGGCCGGGAATGGCTCAAATTCGGGTATTCCACGGAGGACGATGAGATCCGCCATAAGCTGCTGATGCAGCTCCAGGATATGGGCGGGCTCGAAATTACGAATTCCACACCATTCAATCTGGAGATTAATCCCCTTGGCGTGAACAAGGCCTCCGGTATTCGCGAAGTCTGCAAGCTGCTTGGCTTAGAGATGTCCCAGGTTGTCGCTGTGGGGGACAGTCTGAATGATCTGGCTGCGATTCAGCAGTCCGGCTTCGGTGTAGCCATGGGCAATGCCCAGGAGGTTGTGAAGCAGGAAGCGGACGCTGTCGTCGCCACGAACAATAATGACGGCATTGCAGAAGTGATCCAAAAGTACATTTTGACCGAAGTTGAGGCTCCGGCTGGAAGAGCAGCGGGAAAATAACGGATATAGCTCCCGACAATTCGGACTGAGATTCCGCTATTGCTTAAGAATCGCTTGTTTTCTCACCAATCCGGACTCAGGTTCCGCTATTTATCGAAAAAACTTGTTTTCTCCATCCCGAGAAGCAAAATAACGGATTGTGAGTCCGGATCAGGTTATAAATGGGCGGAATTATGCAAATAAGGGATCTGGAGTCCGCGAAGTAACCGCGTAATAGTGTATTCTATCAAAACTTTGGGAGATGAAGGATTTGGCGATTCTGGGGTGGGTTTTGATTATTGCTTTGTTCGCCGTGGGGCTTGCCGGAGCAGTGTACCCCATACTGCCCGGCGCGCTGGCGATTTACCTGGCTTTTTTCGTCTACGGCTGGTTCTTCTCCTTCGATCCGTTTGGTGCGGGCTTCTGGATCACCCAGACGCTGATCGTGGTTGTGCTGTTTGTAGCGGATTATGTAGTCGGGGCCTGGGGGGTCAAAAAGTTCGGCGGCTCCCGCGCCTCGGTGATCGGCAGCACGATTGGCTTAATTCTGGGCCCTTTCGTTATCCCGGCATTTGGCCTGCTGATTGGTCCGTTTGTCGGCGCATTTGCCGGTGAGCTAATCGCCGGGTCAAAGCCCGGCAAGGCCCTGAAGGTGAGCTTTGGGTCATTGCTTGGCTTATTCAGCAGTACGGTTGTCAAAATCGTGCTGCAAATTGCCATGGTCGTCCTCTTCTTTATTTGGATTGGCCGGTATTAAATTAACAGCGAAGAAGGCGAAACAGTTTGTCCACCAAGAAAGAGTCTTTTGTCAAAGGCACGCTTATTCTGGCCGCGGCGGCGCTCGTGGCCCGCGTGCTGGGCCTGGCCCAGCGGGTGCCGCTGGAGCATTTATTCAATGATATTGGGAATGCATCATTCACGCAGGCGAATAACGTGTATCTGATGCTGCTGCCGCTGGCGACAGCGGGCATTCCAAGTACGCTCAGCAAGATGGTGTCTGAGCGTTATGCACTGAACCGGCCGCATGAGGCGCAGCAGGTATACCGCGCGGCGCTTATTTTCGCTGCCGTTGTCGGTGTCCTGATGAGTACAATCTTGTACATAGCGGCTCCGTATTATGCAGAGTATACCAAGGTTCCTGAGAGCACGCTGGCGATCCGGGCGATTGCTCCGGCGCTGCTGCTCTTTCCGATGATCGCGATGATGCGCGGTTATTTCCAGGGACGCAACAATATGATGGCGGGCGGCATTTCGCAAATTATTGAGCAGATTGCCCGGGTCTCGACGGCAATTCTGCTTGCCTTTATTCTGCTGCGCCAGGGCTACAGCAATACCTGGATGGCTGCCGGCGCTTCCTTCGGCAGCGTGCTCGGCAGCATCGGGGCTTTTGGCGTGATGCTGTATTACGCCATGAAGCTCCGCCGGAGCGAGGAGCAGAAGGCTCTGTATGATTCCAGTCAAGCACGGATTCCGCTGCTGAAGATTTATAAGGATATTTTTAAGCTATCCATACCGATTGTGCTCTCATCTGTTACCGTTCCGGTCGTGAACTTCATTGATACCTCATTCATCGTTCCGCTGCTTAGCGGGCAAATCGGGCGGGAAGCCGCTACCCAGGCCCTGGGGATCTTTGGGAGCCGGGCGCAGAGTGTAGCCGGCATTCCGCCGGTGCTGTCCATTGCACTTAGCACCTCGCTGATTCCGATTATATCGGCGGCTTATGCAAGACGTGAAGAGGCGCACCTGAAGCGGCAGATCACGCTGGCGCTGCGGATTTCCATTTTGACAGGAACACCCATTGTTCTTTCGCTTGTTGTGGCGGCGTATTCTGTCAACGGCCTGCTGTTCAGCAGCCTGGATGGCAGCGGCATTGTAGCCATGCTGACCCTCGGGACGATTTTCCAGATTACGATGATGACGACCAACTCCATTCTGCTCGGGATGGGCAAAGCGCGGATATCCATGTATTATGTGCTGGCGGGCCTGCTGGTCAAATTTGGCTCTAACTTCCTGCTCAGCAGCTTGTTTGGTATTTACGGCATTATTGCCGCCACGGCGCTGTGCTTCATTGTCATTACGCTGCTTAACCTGAGAATGCTTAAAACCATCGTTCCGTTCGAGATCCTCGGCAAACGCTGGGGCGGCTTCGCCGTTGCTGTATTGGCCGCCGGAGGAATCGGCTACGGCCTGAATGAGGCGGGCTTGATTCTTACCCATATGATGCCTGACCGCCTGGCGTTTCTGATTACCTGCCTCGTTGTAGGTGCAGCGGTGGTTATCGTCTATCTGGTGCTGCTGATTGTTCTAGGGGTGCTGAGCCGTCAGGAAATCGCCGGATATCCTCGGCCGCTGCGGAAGCTGTTGGGTCCGCTCATGAAGCTGCAGCCCGAACGAGTGCGTTCTGAACAATAAATCTGTGATTATTGTCTTATTCTGTCTTTTCTATTTGACTTATTCCTGACAATTTGATTCACTTAAAGAAAAACGAATAGACAGCATACTCTTAATTGAAGAAGGGACTGTTCACTTATGGATAAAATTACTTCCCCTGCGGAATTTCAGGTGGCGATTCAATCGCCCCGTCTGACCATAGCCGTGTTCAAAGCCGACTGGTGCTCCGATTGCAAGTTCATTGATCCGTTCATGCCTGATGTGGAGCAGAAATATACAGACCGCCTTACATTGGTCGAAGTGGATGTTGACGCTGTAGGCGATGTCAGCCAGGAGCAGAACATTCTCGGTATTCCCAGCTTTGTTGCATATAGCGATGGGCGCGAGCTCGTGAGGTTCGTCAACAAGCTGCGTAAATCCCGTGAGGAGATCGAGGGCTTTCTGGACAGGGCGCTTGAAGTTTATCTGACCATACACAAGTAATTACGTTGCACCGCTTTCGCCCTACCCGAGCAGAAGCGGTGTTTTTCTAAATCGGGTGCTACATAGATGTTCAACTAAGCACTTTTTCCCATTCATTCCTATACAATTGCGGGTGATCCCATTGACGATGAATCAATTGAAATGGCTCAGCTACATCACTTGTCTAATCATGTTTATGGCTCTGCTCGGGGGGGCCGTAGTCACCAAAACAGGCTCCGGACTGGAATGCGGCAATGAATGGCCGCTCTGTCACGGAAAGCTGATTCCCGCCTATACGATAGGGTCTATGATCGAATACACCCATCGTCTGTTCAGCGGCCTTGCAGGTCTGCTGTCCCTTGCCTCAATGTTTGCCTTTTGGCGTTATGCGCGTGAACGGAGAGATCTGCTGGTCTACGCACTGTTGACGCTTTTATTTGTGGTGGTGCAGGGTGGAATGGGAGCGCTTGCGGTGATCCGGTCGCAGTCGGCTGCCGTGATGGCGCTGCATATGGGCTTCTCGCTGATCGCTTTCGCCAGCTCGCTGATGCTTGCGCTTGGGACGAAACGGAGACATGCATTGGGTGATGATCTTACTGAAGCGGGGCAGCGGGTCGGGAGGGGCTTCCGCAACTTAACTTGGGCGGCTGCGTTATATTCTTATATAGTGGTTTATATTGGGGCATATGTCAGCCATACAGACTCTCAGGGAGGCTGCTCCGGATGGCCGCTCTGTAACGGGGAATGGTTCCCTCCGCTGTCAGGCGGCGTGACAATTGTCTTTACGCACAGGGTTGCGGCGGCGCTGCTGTTTCTCCTGATCGCATGTCTTGGACATATAGCCTTCTGGAAGCATAAAACGCAACCTGAGCTGAGAGCACTTGGCCTTGCGGCAGTGGTGCTGTGTCTGCTTCAGGTACTCAGTGGCGCGGCTGTTGTCCATACCCTATATAACGAACGGCTGTACATATTTGCCGCACTGGCGCATATTCTCCTGATTGCCGGACTGTTCGGTGTTCTGTGTTATATGAGTGTGCGCGTATGGCAGCTGGAAAGAGCGAATAAATAATCTACGCTCATCAAACTTTTGTGGGATAGTGCCCTGTTTGAGGAGGAACGATATTGGGATACGGTAATTTGCGTCAATGGATTGAACAGCTCCGCAGGGATAAGGATCTTGCCGTGATTGATGTGCCGGTGGACCCTTATTTGGAGCTTGCGGAGATTCATCGGCGTGTTGTGCGGGAGGAGGGACCTGCTCTGCTCTTCACGAATGTGACAGGCACTCCGTTTCCGGTGGCGACGAATCTGTTCGGAACGGTCCGCCGGGCCAACCAGGCATTCGGAACCCGGCCCGAGCAGCTGGTGAAAACTCTGGTGGGCGCAATGGAATCACTGCTGCCTCCAACCGCGACCGGAATCTGGAAGGAAAAGCGGCTGCTGCTGGACCTGCTCAAGGTTGGAACACGAAATGTACCGCAGGGAGAAGCGCCTGTACTTGGTCTCTTCCGCAGTACGGACCCGTTGAAGGAGCTGCCGCGCATCACCAGCTGGCACGAAGAAGGGGGGCCTTCTGTAACCTTGCCGCTGGTCTATACGGAGAGCATTACTCAGCCGCAAAACCATAATCTGGGAATATACCGTGTTCAGATTTATGATGACAGCAAGGCGGGAGTCTATTGGCAAAAGCATAAAGGAGGCGGATTCCATCACCGGGAGGCGGAGCAGCTTGGCGAGCCGCTGCCGGTGTCCGTTTTTCTCGGCGGGCCTCCGGCATTGATTGCCGCTGCTGCAGCTCCTGTGCAGGAACGTCTGCCCGAGCTTGTGCTGGCATCCCTAGTGCTCGGCGGAAAGCTTCAGATGGTCAAGGACCCGATGGGCGGGCACCGGATTCCCGCCGAAGCCGAATTTGCCATCCGTGGACTGATTGCACCCCATGAGCGGCATATGGAAGGGCCATTCGGGGATCACTATGGATTTTATTCCAAACCAAGCAATTTCCCTGTAATGCATGTGCAGCGTATTTGGCACCGCAAGGATGCCATCTATCCGGCAACAATCATCGGCAAGCCGCGCCAAGAGGATTATTATCTCAGAGAATACATACAGCGGCTGCTGGCCCCCGCTTACCCGCTGCTGATGCCCTCAGTCAAAGCACTGTGGGAGTACTCGGAATGCGGCCCTCATTCACTGGTGTCTGCCATTGTGAGAGAGAGCTATCCCAGAGAAGCGCTGGTGTCTGCCTACCGGATTCTGGGGGAAGGCCAGCTGTCATTGACCAAATTTCTGCTGCTGACAGATGAGCCTGTGGAGCTGACGGATTTCCCCAAACTGCTGGAAAGCGTACTGGAACGCTTCAATCCCGCCTCGGATCTTCTGGTATACGGAAATGCCGCCCAGGACGAGCATGATCCTTCACCCCAGACGATGAACCATGGGAGCAAGGCCATCATGCTGGGTGTTGGGGCTCCGGTACGTGAGCTGCCCTCTGAATACACAGAAGGACTCCTCCCAGGTATTACAGAGGCAATTCCTTACTGCCGGGGATGTTTAGCTGTTTCCGGTGCATCCTATGAGGAAGACCCTGAGCTTGCTTCCCGGCTGATTGCAGCACTGCATGCACAGGGGACGGCATGGCCGCTGGTATTTGTGGTGGACAATGCCCAGGATACGGTGCGTTCGCAAACTTCCTTCCTGTGGACTGTCTTCACAAGGTTCGATCCGGCCAGTGATATCTACGCCGAATACGAGATCAAGCACCATCATATCGGCTACAAGCTGCCCCTTGTGATCGATGCCCGGATGAAGCAGGATTACCCGGAGGAACTGGTTCCGCGCGAGGATATTGTCCAGCGGGTCGACCGCAACTGGAAAAGCTATTTCCCACACTGAGGAGGATGCAGGATGCTGCGGATATTACTCGGAGAACCGCCCCGCGAGAACAGTGGTGTGCTGGCTGAAGCTATGGACAATATGGCCAGGCTCGCGTCCATGCTGCGCAGGGAAATGAACAACCATGAAGACCGCGACCACGAATACCGCAAGCTGGAAATCTGGACCCGCGGACTGATTTCTTCCCTGGACGAGCTGGAGCAAAGCTGGTTCGCGGCTGCCTTTTTCCGCAAATCCGTTGTAGCGGGTTATATGGATGATATGTCCCCTAAGGAGCAGGGCGAATATGCGCGTTATGTTTATTTTTATAAAAATGGCTTCATTCGTGTGTTCTCGCTGCTGGACAAGCTGGGCACGGTTCTGAACAGCCTGTATGATCTGAACACCAGCAAGGTGAAAGTCCATTTTTCCTATTTCACTGTGCTGCGCCAGTTTCAGCTTCTTGGGAAGCATACAGCCCTCGCCGGCGAGCTGGAGCAGATCAAGAACTCCTATCGTGAACCGCTCGAAAATCTTCGTAAACGCCGCAACGCCGAAATTCATTACATGAACGCAGAAATGCAGGATGATCTGTGGCAGCGGCATCAGGGCCTCCATGACAAAATTGGGCTGGAGGATCTGGACAGTCATCTGGAGGATTTGAAGCAGAGTCTCGAAATGGTCTGCAAAACCTTGGCAGCAGCATTCAGGTACAGCAATGAGCAGTGGCATAAGAGCAAAATCGCTGCAAATATAAAGAGCGGGCCTTCATCCTCAGTAAAAAGTTCCCTTTGACAAAAAACCTGAAACTTACTATACTTGAGCTTGCATTAGCATCTTACATGCTTCGGCAGCTAATTTCATAACTAACTCTTATCGAGAGCGGCGGAGGGATAGGCCCGATGAAGCCCGGCAACCGATTTGTATGGGATGCGTTACATGGTATCCTGTACAAATGTCATGGTGCTAATTCCTACAATGCCGTGTGGTTTGCGGTCGTTGGCAGATGAGAAGGCATGGTTAACACAATCACAGGGCCTCTTGCGATCTGCAATCGATCGTAGGAGGTCTTTTTAGTTTTTATAAAGGGTACTTGGGGGAGGATTACTAGTTTGATAGAGCTGAAAGGTTTGACCAAGGTATACGGAAAAGGCAGCAAAGCTGCAACGGCGCTCTCTGGACTGAACCTGTCCATTACAAAGGGGGAGATCTTCGGTGTGATCGGCCACTCCGGCGCCGGCAAAAGCACACTGATCCGCTGCATCAACCTGCTGGAACGCCCGACGGAGGGTGAGGTTTGGGTGGATGGAGTGGAATTGACCTCCCTGAGCCAGGGACAGCTGCAGGAGCAGCGGCGTAAGATCGGCATGATTTTTCAGCATTTTAATCTGCTGTCTTCTGCAACGGTTTACGACAATATAGCGTTTCCGCTGCGCCTGGCAGGAAGGCCGAAGACGCAGATTGAGCGCAAGGTACTGGAGCTGCTGGCACTTGTAGGTCTTGAAGAGCACAGCCGCAAATATCCGGCGCAGCTCTCAGGCGGCCAAAAGCAGCGTGTGGGTGTGGCCCGGGCGCTGGCCAGCGACCCCGATGTGCTGCTCTGCGATGAAGCCACCTCGGCACTGGACCCGCAGACGACCGATTCCATCCTGCGGCTGCTGCTGGACATTAACCGGAAGTTTCATCTGACCATTGTGCTGATTACCCACGAAATGCATGTGATTCAGAGCATTTGCGACCGGGTAGCGGTGATACATGGCGGGGGAATTGTGGAGCAGGGGGAAGTAGCAGATGTTTTCCTGAAGCCGCAGCATGAGGTGACGAAGGATTTCATCCGCAGTGAAAACCAGCATGAAGGGCCTCTCCGTGTAGCACTGGATGCAGTACATGGGGAGTACAGCAAATCCGTCAAAATCACCTTCCTTGGACAAAAAACATATGAATCTACCCTATCCCATGTGGTCCGTGGAACGGGTGTAGACTTTGCCATTCTCCAAGGCACCATTTCAACGATCAAAGATATGCCTTACGGGCAACTGCTTGTACGCTTTGAAGGAAGCGCCGAAGCAGTTGAGGCGACACTTGCTGAACTGGCGGCACAAGGTCTTGATGTGGAGGTGTTTGCATAATGGGCGGTTTGAACTTTAACGAAATTAACTGGGAAGAAATGCTGGATGCGGGCATAGCTACCCTTCGAATGTTGGCGTATTCCGGAATGTTCACAATTATTCTTGGTTTACCACTCGGAATTGTGTTATATTTATGGGGCAGATCAAATCACTTCTTTATCAGGTCGATTTACTCGGTATTGTCCTTCATTGTGAATATCCTGCGTTCTGTACCTTTTATTATCCTGATGGTCGCTCTGATCCCCTTAAGCAAGTCGATTATGGGAACTTCGATTGGCGTACTCGGGACAATTCCGGCGCTGGTGATCGGTGCGGCTCCGTTTTTCGCCAGACTGGTCGAAACGGCATTACGCGAGGTGGACCGGGGGGTAATCGAAGCGGCGCAAGGGATGGGAGCATCCACAAGACAAATCGTTTGGCGTGTGCTTCTGCCTGAGGCCCGTCCCGGCCTGCTGGCCGGAGTGACGATTACCATTGTTACACTCGTCTCTTACACTGCGATGTCTGGGATGATCGGCGGCGGCGGACTGGGTGACATGGCTATCCGTTACGGCTATTACCGTTATCAAAAGGAAGTTATGATTATCTCGGTGGCGCTGATGGTAATTCTGGTGCAGCTGCTGCAAATGGCCGGTGACCGGCTGGTTCAACATTTTACACGGAAATAAGGTAGTTCCATATAGAGCCTTATTCATACACAAATTATCAGATAGAGGGGGATTTACAGATGAAAAAAGTATTGCTCACATTCTTCAGCTTGACCTTGGTATTGGTGCTGGCAGCCTGCGGCAACAATAATAGTGCTAATAATGCTGCGAATTCCGCTGCTACCAACGCTCCGGCTTCGGATGCTTCCGCAGAGCCGACAACGGAGCCGGCCGCAGAACCGGTAACCCTGGTGGTTGGCGCTTCGCCGGAACCCCATGCGGAAATTCTGAAGGCTATTGCTCCGCTCCTGGAGAAACAGGGCATCAAGCTGGAAATCAAGGAATTTACCGATTACATCCTGCCGAATACCCAACTGGCTGAGAAGCAGCTTGATGCGAACTTCTTCCAGCACAAGCCTTATCTGGATGATCAGAATCAGAAGAACGGCACAGACCTGGTATCTGTAACGGCTGTTCACGTAGAACCTTTTGGGGCTTACTCCAAAAAAATCAAATCAATCGACGAACTGGCTGACGGAGCCAAAGTAGCGATTCCGAACGATGCGACCAACGGTGGACGCGCACTGATTTTGCTGGCCAAAAACGGCCTGATTAAGCTTAAGGACGATACGAATATTACTTCTACTACAGCCGATATCACAGAGAACCCGAAGAATCTCAAAATTGTAGAGCTGGAAGCCGCTATGCTGCCCCGCCAGCTGGATGAAGTCGATCTTGCCCTGATCAATACCAACTATGCCCTGGAAGCGAAGCTGGTTCCTACCAAGGACGCTCTGTTCATCGAAGGAACAGATTCTCCTTACGCCAATCTGCTGGTAGCGCGTCCTGACAACAAGGACTCCGATGCCATTCAGAAGCTGGCTGCAGCTCTGACTTCCCCGGAAGCCAAAGCCTTTATTGAAAAGGAATACCAAGGTTCGATCATTCCAGCATTTTAAGTTGATTTTTTGAGCTGAACATGCAAAAGCAAAGACCAGAGGTTGTCCGATAGCCATGAATGGCTTGGATGGACCTCTGGTCTTTTTGCCTATTAGGGACTTTCACTGGCGTGCCCCAAAAAAAGGGATAACCTGTTGTTAATGCATTACAAACTTCTGCGTATTAACCTATGTAAGATGCTTAACAAACAAATTGCGCAATTTGTTGAACACCTGTTGCTGCTAAGCCCAACAAGAGAGGAGGGAGGGAGTGGAAATTGCAACCGTGAAGACGGGGATGTATCTTGAGACAAACCCGGGAACCCGGGAAGGAGCTTTGTCCACCGAGGAGTTCACCCGACTCTATAATTTGTACCAGAAACGCGTTTACAAATATATCTGCTACCGGATCAACAATCATTATGCCGCGGAAGATATCTGCAGTCAGGTATTCGAAACTGTCATTTCCAGATATGAAACCTTCTCACAGGAAAAATCAGGATTTGAAGTATGGCTGTTTGCGATTGTAAGAAACGCCGTGACGGATTATTTCCGCAGGCAAAAGAAAGGCAGCCACTTCTCGCTGGATACTCTGCTGGATCTCGTTCTGCCCAAGCCGTCTCCCGAGGAACTGGTTATCCGGGATGATAATCACCGGGAATTGTTCAAGGCTCTGGCGAAGCTGCGCGACAAGGAGCGCAATGTCATCGCAATGAAGTATGGCGCGGGACTGAAGAATACGGAAATAGCGGCTCTGATGGGTGTAAGTGAATCCAATGTTGGCGTTGTAGTGTACAGAAGCTTGAAAAAACTGCATAAAGCCCTGGAGGCAGGAGGGTTCAAATATGAATAAAAAACAGGACGAGGAACATTTGGGGAAGCTTAGCGAGCTGCTTGAACATATTGATGTGGACAACTCTGCCTCGAAGGAAAAGATCTATCATCGTTTAATCTACAAGATGGAAACAGCATCTATCAGCACCCATAACACCAAAAAGGACGGGATACTTTTGAAAAAGAGCAATTGGAGAACGGGTATAGTAGTGGCGTGTTCTGTGATCACCTTGGGAGGCGCGTTCTCGGCTACCTCCTACGCCCAGGAGATGTTCAAGTCCATTGTGGCGCAGTTCCAGGTAGGCAATATGCAAATCACACAATATGATCAGGAAATTCCGGCTTCCCCGGTAAGCAGTACAGGTTCCGGAGCGGCAGGTGATGAATCCGGTGTAATCGAATTGCCCACACCTTCTGATCTGACCGTGCAGGAAGCACGTGCAGCGCTGGACATTAATTTTCCGGCACCGGCCGGTCTTCTGGATTATAGCTTTGTGAGCTGCACCATTCAAGGGGACAGCATGATTGGAGTGAATTATGCAAAAGGCGGGGAGGCGGTCAACTTCCTGATTTCAAAAGGCGGCGATAACGGAATCAGCACCGCGGACGAGGTCACGACAGAAATGATTGATGGCACCAAGGTATATCATGCGAATGGAATTGTGATCTGGGAGTATAAGGGGTTTACGGTTGAAATGTATTCGCAGAAGGATTTTGACTCGGCGGTACTCGGTACCATCATGGACAGCTTCACCACGGGTGCCCCTCCCCAGCAAGCCGAAATCGATAAAGCAAAGGAAAATGTAGAGAATTCGGGCACAAGCAGCGTTGCTGCTCCAGCACAGGCACGCTAGAGGTTGATCCCAAATGTGAAATCCACTATACTTAAAAAAATCCCGGCCTTCTTCACGGAGGCCGGGATTGTTATGAAACGGGATTAGAATACTTGAATAACTTCTTCCACGCCTTCTACTTCTTCAAGGAGGGCGCGTTCGATCCCGGCTTTGAGCGTGATCGTGGAGCTTGGGCAACTGCCGCAGGCACCCATAAGCTTTAGCTTAACAATGCCGTCTTCAACATCGATCAGTTCTACGTCGCCGCCATCGCGCTGCAGGAACGGACGAAGCTTATCGAGCACTTCCAGTACTTCATCATACATGGTGGTGCTTTGTGCATTCTCACTCATTTCTCAATCACTCCTTTCGTATGCTTATTATAGTACAAAAAGTTAAAAAATAAAATGGTTACACTGAATAAGGAGAACATCATGAGACCACTTATTGAATTTTGTGCCAGCAATATCGGACACGGCACGGAACCGCTCAAGCGCAAGCTGGAACTAAATCCCGAATATGATGTCATTGAATACGGCTGTCTGAACAATTGCGGACAATGCTATCTGCAGCCGTTCGCCATGCTTGACGGTGAGATCATTGAAGCGGAGACGCCGGAGGAGCTTGAAGAGGCCATAGCGGCAGCAATTAAAGAACAGGAAGCCTGGGACAACCTTGAGATCGACTAACCCCAGGCACTTGTTCTAGCCAAAATGCCGTTTGGACATCCAGAGCACACCGCTTTTCAGCAGGCGGGGAACCCGTCCCATGACTGAGCGGCGGCCCATTAAGCCAAAGCCGGCATTTTTGCCCAGAGAGCCAAGGGTGCCCTTCAGCTTGATTTTATGCAGCTTCGGCGTTTCATCACGCCATAGGGCTTGAATAATATGAGCTACCTGTTCACCCTGTGCTCCGGCCGCCTGTGCGCTGGGCGCAAAAGGAAGGCTCGCACAGTCGCCAATCACATATACCTCCGGATAATCGGCCGCATTGTAGTACGGTCCTACAATAATCCGTCCGCCGCGGTCCTTCGGCAGCTCCAGCTGCTGTACGACCTGCACCGGCTGGATGCCTGCCGTCCATACAGTCACATCTCCGGGAATAGCCTGGGTGCCATTGAAGATGGCATCCTTTTCGACGTGGGATACAGAGATTCTACCCAGGGTCTCCACGTGGTGCTCGCTGAACCACTCTTCCACATACTGCGACAGCTTCGCCGGAAAAGAAGACAGCACCCGTTCTCCCCGGTCCAGAATGGAGATGTTAAGATCCGGCCGGCTCTCCCGCAGCTCTGCAGCAATCTCCACTCCGCTAAGTCCTCCACCTACAATGTTAACGGTTCCGTAAGGCTTCACATCATTCAGACGGCGGTAGGTCTCACGTGTTTCCGAGAAGCTCTGAATGCTGCAGGTATGCTCTTCTGCGCCCGGAATATTGTGATAATTGTCCGTACAGCCCAGAGCAATGGCCAAAATATCGTAAGATACGGGTTCCCCCGTCTTAAGAAATATCATCCGGCTCTCCAGATCTATGGAGCCTACTTCGCCGTAACGCACCGTGAGGCGGGAATGAACCGGAAACTGGATGCGCAGATGGTAATCTGTGACGGTGCCCGCAGCCAGTGCGTAGTATTCCGTTTTGATTCCCTGATAAGGCATCCGGTCAATCAAAACAATTTCCACATCATGGGGGAGATGGTTGTCGAGTAATTTCTGAATGAGGGCAAGGCCGCCGTAGCCGCCGCCCAAGACGAGTAATGTTCTCATGACATCTTCCTTTCGAATATGGCTCAGGTAATGGTCATTGCAGCAGCTGCCGGATGGGCTCCGGCTTGCAGTTATTCGTAGACCTTAATTTCGTTGTAGAAGGTATCCCGCTCCACCGGAATCTTTCCGGCACCCTTCACCAGCCAGATCAGCTCCTCACGGGTCAGTCCCTCAGGAGTCAGAGCCCCGGCCGCATGGCTGATGCGTTCCTTCAGAATCGTTCCGTGCACATCAGATGCGCCGAAGCTGAGCGCAACCTGGGTAAGCTGTGCCCCGATATTAATGAAGTAAGCCTTAATATGGTCGAAATTGTCCAGCATTAAACGGCTGATCGCAATGGTTTTGAGATCCTCGTAGGCCGAGTTGCGGCGCATAATTCCGGCATTTTTGTTCTTGGGCTGCATGGACAAAGGGATGAACACCATGAAGCCGTTCGTTTCATCCTGCAGATCGCGGATCTGCAGCATATGGCGCACGCGGTCCTCATGAGATTCAATCGATCCGTACAGCATCGTGGTATGAGTCTTCATTCCAAGCTGGTGCGCGGTCCGGTGGACCTCCAGATATTCCTCTACATTGGCTTTGGTAACACGCATTTTTTTCCGGTACTGGTCGGACAGAATTTCTGCCCCGCCGCCGGTAAGGGACTGCAGTCCCGCTGCACGCAGCTCCTCCAGCACCTCGCGGATGCTCAGTCCGCTGATACGTGTGAAGAAATCAATCTCCGCCGCTGTATATGCCTTTAAAGTCACCTGCGGGAACGCTTCGTTCAGGGCTTTGAGCGAATCAACATAATATTGAAAGGGCACCTTATCATTATGGCCGCCGACAATATGGAACTCCCGCACTCCGGGATGGATATGCTGTTCGACATATTGCACCATTTCCTGACCGGAAAGGGTATAGGCGCCTTCTTCACCGTCATCCTTGCGGAAATTGCAGAATGCGCAGTGGGCTTCGCAGACATTGGTGAAATATAGGCTCATGTTTTCGATAAAATACACCTTGTTTCCGTTCTTCCGCTGATTAACCTCATTAGCCAGCTGGCCGATGGTGAGCAAGTCGTTGCTTTCATATAAATAAACGCCATCTTCCAAATTCAATCGTTCTCCGCCGCGAACCTTCTCGATAATGTTCGCCATTCTGGCGTCTGTGCTGGGTGTTATAAGAGTAGACATATGATTTCCTCCTGAAGGTTTTGGCGGGGCAAAAGCACCGCAGGATCATTCCCAAAACAAACTTAGGGAGCGGCCGTCCATTACAAAAAGCTGCGATGTCAGCCACCTGCGTGACAATTTTCCGAATTTTCGCATATCGCTGTTCCTATTATAAACCTCTCACAGGGGGCGAGCAACCGCTATAAGGAGATGGACAGGCAGGCTGTAACTGTATCGGGCAGGGCAGTTTGGACTTGAGGGCAGGGGGATAGTGGAGTATACTTAATTTTATATAGACGATTACTTTTGGCCGGACCGGCCGTTGGATACAGAATATTTTTCTCAGGAGGTTAGAGACTATGATCACAATCAGTGAAGCAGCAGCAGGACAACTCAAGACTATGCTGGCTGAACAGGAAATCCCGAATATGTTCCTCCGCCTTGGTGTAACCGAGGGAGGCTGCAGCGGCTTCTCCTACGCCATGGGCTTCGACGACAGCGAGACCGACCAGGACGTATACATGGATGTTCAGGGTATGAAGGTTGTCGTAAGCAAAGACGATATCCGTTACCTGAACGGCCTCGAAATCGACTTCGAGGAATCCGGGATGACCGGAGGCTTCACCATCAACAACCCGAACGCCACCGCCACCTGCGGCTGCGGATCGTCATTCCGCACGAAGGACGATGCCGGGAAGCCTGCGGCTGAGCCTTGCTAAAGCTTTGACAGATGCGGCTTTCTTTGCCTGCTGATTCGAGCCGAAGCCGTTGCATAATCCGCGCGGACTATGATTTCTACGCACAAAAAGCTGATGTTTTAATGCTGCGGATTGAGGCAGGGTCATAGAGCACCGGAATGAAGTGGAATTTCTCCAACTAATTTGAGACTTTTGACTGCTGAATGATCATTAAGTGGAAAAAGTACATCTAAATCAGCTCAATGAGCCAATATCAGCCGAATGCCGCCGAAATAAGTGGAGAAAATCCCACTAAATGCTGGTGCGCTAACAAATTCCCATAATTAAGTGGAGAAATTCCACCTAAGGTTAGGACTCCTCATTACTTTTCACAACTCTATAACGTCTGCTGTACCGAAGTCTTCAGGTGAACGAACCTGGAGGCTTTTTTGTGTTCGGCATCAGGCTGATGAATCGGTTTCCAGTATTTAGTTGGGCTGGTATACTGGAAAGGTAAAGGGTGAGACGAATGGATAATACAATCATGGTCAGGCTGGCAACTTGTTATGGCTGTATGGGGAGATAACCGAAATGTATGTAACTGAGAATGCACGAAGAAGAGGCTGCGCAACTTCATTACTTACTTTTCTGGAAACGGAATTTCGAGCCCGCGGAATTAAGAAAATTAAATTAGTCACTGGAATTAACAATGAGACTGCAGCCGCAACCTACTCGAAGCGAGAACTGGATGATCACCATAGCCTTGACGAAGAAACTCTTTGAATTTAGCGCTTTTGCCGAAGAACAGGACAATGAAATAGAGGATGAATTGTATAAGTGGAATGCTAATGTCTTTCGAATGTCCAAAAGGAATAATGTGATTTTTATGAACAATTAGACACGGTATAATTTTATTTTATTTGGAGTAAAGAAGGTACATGTTAAAAACTTTAACCAGCTCTTCGTCAATTCTCTAATTGCCAACCTGCAAGCCGATCAAATCCCTGATTCAAAAATTACGGAATACGTGAGCAAAGCAAATGAAATCAAGTTCACCAAAACCAGTAATCGAAGTGTTCTGGGTTCCATGACAGATATGGTCAAGATGACAGAAATCCTGATTTTGCATTACCCACCTCAAGAAATGAACAGTATAACGATTAATCAAAAAAACAATCAGAGTCCCTTAGTCAAATTAAACAGCTACTCTGTGCGATTGATGAAAGAGGCATTGGGTTTGCAATGAGATTATGAAAGAGGGATTGGATCTTGAGTCTAATATGGAGAAGCAAAAAATCTAGTTTAGGAGATGCTCTATATGCCGGAAACCATTAAAACCAAGGATCACTTACTCAGTATGCTGGATTCGCTGATGAGGGAGCCCGCCCCGTTTTGGAACAAATTCTATGGTGACAGAACGAAGGGAGTTCCTTTTTTTGTAGATAAGCCGGACGAGAATTTGGTCTCTTATCTGGAATCCGGGAGATTGCAGGCTGGGCGGATGCTGGAGTTGGGCTGCGGGCCTGGACGGAATGCGATCTATGCGGCGCTTCATGGTTTTGATGTGGATGCGATAGATCTTTCGGAAGAAGCCATTGCCTGGGCAAAAGAACGGGCGGTTGAGCATAAGGCTGAGGTGAACTTTACCTGCGGGTCGGTTTTTGAGCTGTCTCCACAGTCCGAATATGATTTGGTCTATGATGCAGGCTGTCTTCATCATCTATGGCCCCATCGGCGTATCGGATATATTGAGATGATTCATAATGCGCTGAAGGATGGAGGGTATTTTGGATTAACTTGTTTTGCTCCCGGGTTTACGGATATCGGAGGAGCTATGGAATTAAGTGACTGGGATGTGTACCGGGATCGAAGCATGCATGGCGGACAAGCATACAGCAAAGAGAAACTAAGCGAAATCTTAGGCGGATATTTTGAGCTGGTGGAGATCAGGTTGATGAAGGAATGCGCAGAGAATGATGCAGTATTCGGCGTTCCTTTTCTGTGGACAAGCCTATGGAGAAAACACTCGAAGGGATAACAGACCAGTTTCCGGAATTACAGACAGTCGCTTTGATTACAATGGGGTAGCGCTGAATTCACTAAGCGGGGCTATAAAAGCATCAACGTCTGAAAGTCTGAACACTGAAAGGAAGATGGCCTTGATAATGGAAACAAAACGGCTAATCCTTCGTGAATTTACCCTTGAAGATATAGTAGCAGTGCATGCTTATGCTTCTGACCCTCTGGTGGCAAAATATATGATATGGGGGCCAAACTCGGAGGAGGAGACCAGAAGTTACATCAATCTGACCATGGAAATGCAACGTCAGAGCCCCCGGTGTGACTTTGAATTTGCCGTCGTTCTGAAACAAACCCGTCAGCTGATCGGTGGCTGCGGCATTCACGTTAGCGAACCGAGACAAGGGGAGATCGGCTATTGCTTGAACCCGCTGTTTTGGAGGCAGGGATATACCTCTGAGGCGGCTGCTGGAGTGCTTGCTTTTGGGTTTCAGGAGTTGGATCTACACCGCATATACGCAACCTGCCGTCCAGAGAACGTAGGTTCAGCCAAAGTCATGCAAAAGCTCGGCATGGCCTACGAAGGGCATTTGCGGGAGCACATGTGGCATAAGAAGAGATGGCATGATTCCTGCCTGTATTCGATTTTGAAGCCGGAATATGAGCGGGAGAGATGAATAAGCTTTGATTAGGGAAAAGAGGAGGTTATGGATGATAAGATACTTAAAAAGGAAGAGGGCGCGGAAGGAACTGCTTTTGATCCAGAGAGAGCTTGTTTTTTACGAGCCTTTTTATCAATTGATCACCTCCTACGAGTTATGGTTTCTTGAAATATCAGATGTTCTAAAGTCCACAGCAGCAGATATGATCGAAGAGAATTTCATTTCAAAGGTTCTTTCCGAGATGGCCCACCAGTTGCTTCTATTAAGAAAAGTAATCTCTGAATACGGAGAGGGAATGGATACGAATTTCTTTGAGGAATACATAGATTTGATAATGAAAATGACAGCCGGCGGCGACAAAGCACATTTTCTAAATATAGTATTCTTCTATTCTGAGGTCTTTACTGGATCTAAGCGCTATATAGCTTTAAAAGAAAAAGAAGCAGAGCTTTGTAATAAAATTCTATAAAAGACTAAGCAATTTCAGCGAATCAAGCTGTCTATCTGCACAAGCCATCAGCTTCTTTTTTCCATAGAGTATAATATCACTTGATTATGAAGAGAGAGTTCAGGCCAAATAAAAACCCTGTACAGAAATCTCTGTGACAGGGCACTGCCGGCAAGACTTAAGTGGTCCTACAGATCATGCAGGAATAATAAATTTGAAATTAATCATAAAAATGATCATTGCGGCGGCAGCCAGAGAAAAGGTGATGCAGCCCGCGCCAAGAACGCTGCGGCGGTCTTTGATAAATTTGAAGCCTAATGCGCCCACAAGAACCGTGACTCCCACCAGAACGATGGTCATTCCAACCATTGCCAGCCAATACAGCACTTCAAAGAGCTCTGCCATAAAGAGTCCTCCCCTCCAGGCCATATTACAATGAATTTTAAGGATTTTCCAGCAAAAAGGTTCTAAAGGGCAGGCCGCTCTGAGCAGAAAATCCGACAGACTCCGCACTTGTCCCCCTACCTGGTGGTTGCTGTCGATTACCGTAATACGGGCTTGTCAGAATCTGCGGATTCCCGCTGTCTCCCATATAGGAATAGACCAGGACATAAGGCCCGGCGGCTATATGCCCTTTTTTGCTGTGCGTACCCGCTATCACGGACAATCATACAGGAGGGCGCGGCCTGTTCTGAGTAAAGTATAGGGTAGGCTGGGAATGCGAAAGGAGAGGGAGAACAATGGCGGGAAGACAACTGGCCAGCAAGTGGCTGAAAACCGAGGCGCTGCTCAGCGATCCGCGGGTTGCCGGTTACATTCCGAGAACGAAGGAATATAGCGCTGCTGGGTTGTTAGGAATGCTGGGGAAATACGGAACGGTCGTTATCAAACCTGTTGTTGGCGGTGGCGGTTACGGGGTGATCAAAGTCTTCCGGAACAGCCAAGGCTATGGCTTCACGCATATGCACAGTACAAGAATGTACCGGGATTTCTCATCCATGAAACGTGCACTCGACATATTCAAGGTCAAACGGAGATATTTAATGCAGCAGTGCATCTCGCTGGCCCGGATTGATGGACGCCCTATTGATTACCGGGTCAAGGTGGTGAAGAATGGGGACCATTGGGAATTCCGCTCCATGGTGGGAAGAGTGGCACGCCCGGGGCTGTTCGTGACGAATCTCTGCAAGGGCGGAACGATGTTAAGCTGCCGCGAAGGGCTGAGAAGATCGCTGCCGCGGGTTAGGACTTCTGCCAAAAAAGCGGAGATGCGGCGGCTGACCCTGATCTGCATAGAACTGCTTGAACGCCACTTTCCAGGGATTGGTGAGCTTGGCTTCGATTACGCTGTGGACCACCGGGGAAAGATCTGGATACTGGAAGTGAATACCCGTCCGAAGTGATTAATTAATTTTTAGGAATTGACGATAAATATAGTATTAAGATAGAATTGCGATTAGTTGTGTGATGCGAGAGGTAATATATGATAAAAAATTCCACGGAATTATGAACATTGTAAAAAAATTTCTAGGCAAAATATCTGTGAATCTATCCTGTGTATAACTGTTATCCCCATAGTCCACTGTGCAGCGAATGACTTCGCAAGCCTTACTAACATATTATGCACAGGATCTCCACAGATGCTTGTGGATAGTGGGAACGCTTGTTCGAAAAATGATAGTTTGCTATGATAGATTCGGATCCAAATAAAGGAAAGGTAGGTGAACGTTATGGTTGAATTGTCGGATGAGATGCTCTTGGACTCTTACCATAGAGCAATAGAACTGCAATTAGAGCATGATTTCATCGCTCTGCTGCTCGCTGAAATTCGCAAACGGAACTTACACTCTCCAGTTCATGCGGTTCTGCACTAGAAGCTCAGAGTATACCTTTGCAGAAGATCTATCCTTCAAACCGCAAGCATCACAAAATAGGGTATCTTTTCAAGTTGAAATTGCAATCAACCTGAAAGGATACCCTTTTATTTACATAGCGGTGAACATTGGGCTACAGCTTGAGATTGCTGCTGTGTCCTGGAGACAGCTTGGCTTCCGGATCGATATAGACCTTGGCGTTGTTCACTGCGGTTGGGGCTTCCCCGAATCCTACAGCGATCAGCTTCAGCTTGCCTGGATACGTGGTAATATCACCTGCGGCGAAGATCCCCGGAATGCTGGTTTCCATGCGGGAGTCGACCACGATCGAGTTGCTGTCAATATCGATGCCCCATTCGGCAATCGGCCCCAGCGAGGAGACGAAGCCAAAGTTGACGATGACGCTGTCCACTTCAAGCTCCTGTGTTTCTTTGGTTTTGATGTGGGACAAGGTGACCTTGGTGATGAATTCTTCGCCATGAAGCTCGGTGATCTCCGAAGGCGTGATCACGTTAACCTTGGATGCCATCAGGTTCTCTACACTATGCTCATGTGCGCGGAATTTGTCTCTGCGGTGAATCAGGGTTACCTGCTCAGCAATCGGTTCGAGCATCAATGCCCAGTCCACAGCAGAATCGCCGCCGCCGCTGATCAGCACCTTCTTGCCTTTGAACGCATTCAGATCATTTACGAAATAATGCAGATTGGCTTTCTCAAAGCGCGCTGCTTCCGGAAGCTCCAGACGGCGCGGTTCAAAAGCGCCTACGCCTGCGGTAATGATCACGGCTTTGCTGTGATATTCCGCTTTATCGGTAGTGATGACGAAATGGCGTTCGTCCTGCTTTTTAAGTGAAACAACTTTCTCCTCCAGCCGGATATCAGACTGAAACAGCTCCATTTGGCGGGAAAGGTTATCTACCAGCTCCTGAGCGGTGACTTTTGGAAATCCGGCTACGTCGTAAATATATTTTTCAGGATAAAGAGCAGCAAGCTGCCCCCCCAGTTGGGGCATACTTTCAATAAGGGTTACCGATGCCTGGCGCATCCCGCCGTAAAAAGCGGCAAACATCCCGGCCGGACCGCCTCCTATGATCAGCAGATCGCTCATAGGAACGGATTGCTCTAGTGTCACGAAATATTACACCTCCGAGTTGATAGTTTCAAATTGCCATACTGGCTTATCTAACATTATAAACATTGTGGGACCTACCTGCAAAGGCTTGATTTCCGCAGAAAATTGTGACATTTTGTTGTATGATAATATTTGATTAAAACGATACTAAGGTTTACAATGGATATGGTTATTTTAGAAATCCTTTAAGTTTAATTGGAAATTCTTCTGAATTTAAGTGTATAAATTCACAAAAGAAACCGAAAATTTTGACAAAAAATAACACATAGACAGATTCACCTGTTGGAAGGAGCCGGAACATGAGCAGTATTCCTAAAATCGTCATCCTAGGCGCGGGATATGGAGGTATTTTGACCGCGCAGCGGCTGCAGAAAGCTTTGAACTATAATGAAGCGGATGTGACACTGGTGAACCGCCATGAGTATCACTATTTCACAACCCATCTGCATATGCCTGCTGCGGGTACAGACAGCATCGAGCATACCCGCGTATCTATCTCAAAATTAATTGATGAATTCAAAATTGATCTCGTAAAATCTTCCGTACAGGAAATTCGTACACAGCAGAAAAAGGTAATTCTGGAAGATGGCACGCTGTCTTATGACTATCTTGTAATCGCCCTGGGCGGGGAACCCGAAACCTTCGGGATTCCGGGACTGGACAAGTATGCGCTGACCATTCGCAGCATTAATTCCGTGCGGCTGATCCGTGAGCATATCGAATATCAATTCGCCAAATACAAAAATGAAAATAATGCGCAGGAACATATTAATTTTGTTGTAGGCGGTGCAGGCTTCAGCGGCATTGAATTTGTGGCGGAGCTGGCAGACCGCGTTCCGGCGCTGTGCAAAGAATACGATGTAGATCCAAGCATGGTGAACATCTACAATGTGGAGGCTGCTCCAACGGCGCTGCCGGGGTTTGCACCTGAATTGGTAGAGCATGCGATGACTGTGCTGACGAAGAAGGGTGTAACCTTCAAGATCGGTGTAGCGATCAAGGAATGTCTCCCGGGCGGAGTTATCCTTGCTACGGGCGAAGAGATCAAGGCCTCGACAATCGTCTGGACCGGCGGCATCCGCGGCAACCGTCTGATTGAAGCGGCAGGTTTTGAAGCCATGCGCGGACGGGTGAAGGTAGATGAATATTTGCGCGCCCCGGGACATGAGAATATCTTTATTATCGGCGACGGCTCTCTGATGATTAATCCGGAAGGGCGCCCGTATCCGCCGACGGCACAAATTGCCATGCAGCAGGGTGAATGCTGTGCACATAATTTGGTGGCCGCGATCCGCAGCCAGCAGCCGAAAAAATTTGCCTTCAGCAACAAAGGTACCGTAGCTTCGCTGGGCAAAGGCCAAGGGATCGCTGTTGTGGGCGATAAGAAATATAAGGGCTGGACAGCGGCGCAGCTGAAGAAGGTAGTGGACATGCGTTATCTGTTCATCATCGGCGGTATTCCGCTGGTACTGAAGAAAGGAAGATTCCTCTAGGATGCGCCACTGCAGCGTACAAGTTCGCGGACTGCTCACGCGTGAGGAGCTCGACCGGTATAACGGTCTGATTGAGGTGGGCTCTTATCTGGAGGATCAGAGCCGTTACGATCTTGCTTACAATGTCCAAAAGGAAATCGACATCCTCATTCTGCCGGCGATTGAGCGCTTGAAGGATAAGAGCCGGGCCCGCGACCGGGCGACGGCGGAATATCTGGAGAGCTTGCGTGAAGAGGACGAAGACGATGAAGAGGATAAGGATGGCGGTAAGAACCCGTCAGCATAAGTGATTGTGGTACTCTATAACAGAAACTCAAATAAAGGGAAGGCCGCCCAGATTGGGAGCCTTCCCTTTATGGTTTATCGGTATTTTCGGCTACTACAGCTTCAACAATTCTTCAAAGCTGTCCGGTGTCAGCAGATTGCCGACATAGAACGAGCCGAATTCGCCGTAGCGGGCGCTGACCTCATCGAAGCGCATCTCATAGACCAGCTTCTTGAATTGCAGCGCATCATCGGCAAACAAGGTGACGCCCCACTCCCAGTCGTCGAAGCCGACAGAGCCGGTAATGATCTGCTTCACTTTGCCGGCATATCCGCGTCCGATTAATCCGTGCGAATACATCAGCTCCCGGCGCTTCTCCATATCAAGCATATACCAGTTGTCGGCAAGCTCACGTTTCTTGTTCATCGGATAGAAGCAGATATGCTTCATTTGCGGAAGAATAGGCTTCAAGCGGGCGGCCACATGCGGATTCTGCATAGGATCGCTGCCGTCTCCGGCGTTTCCGCCAGCCGCATAGTTGCTGAGTTCAACGATACTGACATAGGAATAGGACTTGGTGGTGTATTGGGCAAAGGCGATTTTGTTAAAGGCGGTTTCAAGCTGGTTCAACGCTTCCAGGCTTTCCCGCAGAAACATCATCACGAAATCAGCCTTCTGGCCGACAATGGAGTAGACTGCAGTGCTTCCTTCCTTGGCTTCCTCTACCGGACCCCATTCCTGCATGAAGGCATGCAGCTCTTCCAGGGCAACAGCGCGTTCTTCATCATCGGCTGCCGTCCAGGCCGTCCAGTTCAGAGAACGGAAGTCATGCAGGGCATACCAGCCCTCCAGTGTCAACGCGGCTTCGTTCATGTATTCTCACTCCTTGGCATATGTTATATGTACAATCCCTTTAATCTATTTGCATTGTATCGCATGCAGGCAGGCAAGAGCAAACGCGCGCCCTCCAACTTCCTGGGTGGATACCCCAAATCACGATAATGTTCATTGCTTCGCTACATTTTTTCTAGTAAACTTACTATTAATTAAGGTTTGCTGTGCGGTTCTTTATAGAGAGAGGGGATGGCAGTACGATGGGGTTTATTCCTGTGTTTGTTCTGGCCGTGTTGTTCTTTGTCATGATGTTTGGTATTGGCTTTATCCTTAACATGTTAATGAAGACCACCTGGTTCCCTGCTTATCTGTTCGTTATTGTGATTCTGCCTGTGGTCGTCTATTCGATTTGGGATCGGAGCACCATGAGCCTGTGGGAGCATCTGTCTACCTTTCATATCGTGGATTACCTCACCGGTCTTGCCGGTCTTGCCGGAGCGGTTCTCAGCGGCTGGACGATTCAGAAGCTGCGGCTCGGCGGCTACAAAATGTTCTAATGAAGGGTTTCGCGCGCATACAAACGGCTGCTGTCCTTACCCAAGGCTGGCGAGGCCGTTTTTTCTTTGGGATGGAAGTCTTTATATGCTCTATAAAGTATCCTTTTCGTATTTTCCGCAAGCAGAAGCAAGGGGGAACAAGCTGTCGATATCAAGGGAATAAGCGCTGAATTTGGACTTTTTTTTACATTTCCGGGCGGAGGTTTTGTGATAGAATAGAAATCTAAATGGATTCGTGTAGAAAAAGAGGGAGGTAATCCGCAGATGCGTATGAGTAACCTGCATCATTTCACCGAACATCATCGGTACTGCGTTTCCCGCGAATTCGGTCTAAGCAGTGTAGATGCACGTATGCTGGGCTCGGTCTATCAGCCGATGGTGGGCGCTTTTGCCATCAGCCTGTACCGGCTGCTGTTCGAGCATATTCCGGCTGAAGCAATCGGCTACTCTCCGGTGGAGCAGCAGCGTCGGCTGTTCATGACGCTGGGCGTAGAACCGAATGAGAAAGGCCGCAAATATATAGTAGATCAGGCTTCCCGGCTAGAGGCGGTGGGACTGCTGCAGACCTGCCGGATCTTTGTGGCGGAAACCGATGATTATATGTACGAATACGAACTGCTGCCGCCGCTGTCGCCGGCTGATTTTTTTGCAACCCAGCATTTGACGCTGCTGCTGCGTGACAAGATCGGCAAGTTTGCCGTGTTGTCACTGCGTGAACAGTTCTGGAACCGTGAACCGGAGGAATGGAGCCGCCGGTCGATCGGCAAAGAGAATATTTCCCTGCCCTTTTATGATATTTTTCAACTCAATACCCATGTGATTGACTATGAGCTGGAGCAGGCTCTGGCTGAAGTGGCGACGGTCAAGCAGCCCGGCATGCGGGAAACCGGGGAACCGGCCATCGGATACAGTGATATTATCCTGCGGTTTCCGCGTGAATCTGTCAACCGCGTCCATGTCGAGAAGCTCCGCTTTGACCATACCCAGATGGGAATGATCAATTATGTGGCCCATAAGTATGAGCTTGGCCCGCAGGACTTGTCCCGTCTGCTGGATGAGGACGGAGTATTTACGCCGGATGGCGAAGTGATTCTGGATGTGCTCCAGTACAAGGCGAGCCAGCATTTCCGCCAGGATATGAAACGCCAGGAGAAGCGGGAGATTGCGGCGGCGAAGGTGGTCGCCTTGCGCTCTGCTGCCGACGTGGAAGGCGACGATTCCATTGCTCCGCCGGAGCAGCCGGTCGAAATGGAATATTACGTGGAAGTGCCTCCGCAATTTTTGTCCAAATGCGACATTCACCAATATAATATGATGCTGCGCAACGAGCCTTATACACGGCTGCTGCAGACCTTTTTTCCGGGTGCAGTGCCCACGCAGCTGATGGATACTTTTGAGAAGATTGATCTTAATTATAAGCTGAGCGGTGAAGTTATTAATGTACTCATTCATTATCTGATGACGATGGTAGCTTCCGCAGGCGATCAGCGGATGAACCGCAACTTCGTGGAGGCCATTGCCTCGAACATGCTGGTGAAGCAGGTGAACACGTACGAGAAGGCCGTGCGGTATATCCGGGACCAGACCAAGGTCAAAGGCAAAGGCGCGGCAGCAGGGGCATCCGGCTCCGCCGGAACGCGCCAGCGCAGCTACAGCAAAACCGGGGGCCGTTCCGGCAAAGCGGAGATCCCGATTGTGCTGGATGACGGCAGCGCCGGAACCGTGTCCGAAGAAGAGTTCGCCGCGATGATGAAGAAGGCGGCTGAAATCAAGGCCAGTAAGAAGAAAGGCGTATCCAAAACGCCGTAAAGAAAGTGAGGTGCGGCTATGGAGTCTATGGGCGAAGTGCTGCGTTCGATGAACAATTCCGCGCTGCGCCAGCGCTCCCGCGATCTTGAGCAGAACCTGTTGAATCATCCTCTGGTGAAGCAGCTTCAAGCCGAGCATCCCGAGCTGGACGAGCCGCGGCTGCGGCTTCATTTAAGCCGCCTGTATCAATATGTGGAAGAAAGCCGCCATTGTGCGAATTGTCCAGGTCTGGAGAAGTGCCCGAACGATTTCCAGGGCCACTACAGCAAGCTTACAGTAGAAACAGTAGGGGGTAAGATGGACCTCTACGAGCGGAAGACGGCCTGCAATCTTAAGATTGCCCAGGATAATCAGGACAGCATCCGCAAGCGTATCCGCAGCTTCTATGTGGACGAACGTGTGCTGAATGGCGGCTATGATGAGATTGACATTATGGGCAAGGACCCGCGCCGGGTCTCAGCCGTGAACCGTATATTTGATTATATTGCAGGGGCCAAGGAGAACGGCCTGACCTCACGGGGGATTTACCTGCAGGGGTCCTTTGGAACAGGTAAAACCTTTTTGATGTGCTACATGCTGCATGAGCTGGCGATTGCCGGGTACAGCGGCGTCATCGTGTACATGCCCGATTTCATCGAGGAACTTAAGCTGATAATGATGGACAATCAGAAGCTGAAAGAAATGGTCGACACGATGAAGAACTGTGATCTGCTGATCTTTGACGATATCGGGGCGGAGAACCTGAATCCATGGGCCCGCGACCATGTGCTTGGGGCGATCCTGAACCACCGGATGAACCGCAAGCCAACCTTTTACACTTCGAATTATCCTCTGGACGGGCTGGAGAAGCATCTGAGCATTACCAGCAAGGACGGGGAAGAAATCTACAAAGGACAGCGCCTGATGGACCGGATTGCTCCGTTTGTGGATGTGATTCCGCTCCATGGAGAGAATCAGCGGGGAACAGTCAGATAATATGAATTAGCTAGCGGCAGCTATACAAATACAGCGGTGCTCCGGGACCTTTAAGGTCCAGGACACCGCTGTTAGTTTTGCGCATCAAATAAGCGGATTGGTCACTGTGCCTCTTCTGCTGCCCGCCGTCCCCGTCTGCTGCTCCCGTAACCGCTGACCCCGGTGAAAAAATGGATAAGCGGCAAAGGTAAGCAGCATGAGAATGCTGAAGATAAGCGGACCTTGATCAAAGCCTAAATGCTGCAGCAGAAGCCCGCCCAGCCAGGCACAGAGGCTCTGACCGATAAAAGCAAATCCGCTGGCTCCGTAATATGCGCCTCTTAAGTGTGCAGGGGCAACTTCCCCGATCAGTACATCCCCGATGACAAAAGAAAGGATCTCGCCGATTGTAAATACGATCATCGATAGCGCCAGCGGGATCGTATCACGGAACGTCCCGAGTCCAAGCAAACCGAGCCCGAAAAATATACACCCGGCTTTTAACGCCAGCATCGAAGAGAACCGTTTCATCAGCTTCGCCAGCGGGTACTGCAGCACGACCACAGAGAGCGTGTTGATGACGAACAGGAAGGAATAGGTTCCAATCCGGTCATGACCGATATATTGGGATAAGGTGGTATCCAGATGGGAGTAGGCCCCCAGGACAAAAATGTTGCCGATCAGAAAATAAAGGAACACTTTATCCGTGAATACAATGTGCAGCATTTGCTTCACAGGAACGGAATCAGAATCAAGTCTGGCCCTGAGTTTGTAACGGGTACTGAAGACCATTAAAAGCAGGGCATAAAGGCCGTAAATGACGGCGCTCAGTATAAAAGGCAGCAGTGATGAGGAACCTCCAATACCAAGCTTTAAGCCAAGCAGCGGACCGATGGCCCCGCCGACATTGATGGCAAAATATCTGGCATTAAATACATCCGTACGGCGTTCTTCGGTTGTCACATCGGCGAGCAAAGCTCTGGCAGTCGGCTCAAACAGGCTGCGGAACAGTCCGTTCAGGCCGCTTAGCACGAAGAAAAGCCACGTTGCGTCAGCGAAGGCAAAGCCGATAAAGACAAGGCTCCATAGAGCCATCGAGGCAATCATCACCGGATACCGGCCAATACGGTCCGACAGGGCTCCTCCGGCAAATCCTCCAAATGTCCCCACAAATAAGCTTACCGCCAAAATAGCACCGATGGTGGCTGGATCAATCCCCTTGATGTTGCCCAGATAGATACCGAGGAAAGGAATGGTCATAAAGAAACCTGTCCGGGATAGAAAGGTTCCGAAGATTATACCCCACGCTACCGGATGGAAAGAGGCCTTTTTATTGTGCTGTTCTCTGCTTGTTTGCATGTCCATCCTCCTTTTGTTTTCATTTGACTTAAGTATATCTGCCCAAAAGGTGATGAAAAGGGTACAATGTACAGAAGTGAGATCACCTTTTAGCAGGGAGGAGAGGGAATATGCTGACGGCACCTCTGTTTTTCTTGGAGCTTCGCGGTGCCGCTGAGGAACGGGCGACAGGAGAGCCTTTCCCGATCACTGTCGAGAAGCTTACCGGGATCTGGCACTGTACACCCCGCTATGCCAAACAGATCATCCGCAAGCTGTGCGTAGAGGGGTGGATCAGCTGGCAAGCCGGCTTAGGACGCGGCCATACCTCTGTGCTGACGCTGCTTGCGGATGCGGACTCCATTCTGCTGCGGGAAGTGAAGAAGCGGATGGAGCAGGGGGATGTGCGGGAAGCGCTGGAGCTGATGAACCGGTTTGGGGGACAGGCGGCCAAGGAGCAGTTCAGAGACTGGCTGTCTGAACGGATAGGATTTTCTACACAGACTGTGAAGGACAGCTTGATGGATACGCTGCAGTTTCCGGTGTACCGGCAGATTTTTACTCTAGACCCGGGACTGGTGTATTATGCTTTTGATTGTCACATGGCAGGACAGCTGTTCAATACGCTGGTGGAGTACGATCAGGCAAGCCGCAAGGTAGCGCCAGGGATTGCCCATTCCTGGGAATGCAGCGCCGATGCCAGAGATTGGACGTTTTATCTTAGAAAAGGTGTAATGTTCCATCATGGAAGGGAATTGCACGCCGGAGATGCCGTATTTTCGCTGAACCGGTTTCTTTTGCATCCCGGTACCTATGAGGCTGCCTGGATGTTTCAGGATATCGAAGAATTGGAGGCAGTGAATGCTACAACTGTTCGGATCAGACTGCGGGAGTCTAATTATTTATTCCTGCGCTTTCTGTGCACGATTCCGGCCAGTATCGTTCCGGCGGAAATTGCCGGGAATCCTGAAGCGGATTTTGCTGCCCATCCAATAGGGACGGGGCCGTTTCGAATCGGTCTGCATAATGACGGGATTTGCAGCCTGGAGGCGTTTGCCCAGCATTTTCGGGGCAGGCCGCAGTTGGAGCGCGTCGAGATTCTGAACTTCTCCGGGCTGGAAGCAGGCTACTTCTCCGAACCGGATTGGACTTCGGTCATGTCATCGCATGGGGATGCTTCAAGGAAGCATCTGAAGGTGCTGGAGGATGGCGGCGGGGAATGGCTGGATGTGGAAACCCAGTTCTCGTGCTGCACTCTGCTGGTGTTCAATCAGGAAAAAACCGGGCCGCAGAACCATCCGCAGTTCCGGGAGGCGCTGGATGCAATTATCGACCGTCAGCAGATGATTAGCGAGCTGGGGGAAGACCGGATGTATCCCGCCCATGGATTCCGCTATTACACGGGGGAGCAGGACTGGGGAGAGGGGAGCGGATCAACCCTGGACCGTACGGAAATTAAGGCGCTGCTGGATTCAAGCGGATACCGGGGTGAAGTGTTCCGGCTGGCCGCAGGCTCCTTTCACCGTCAGGATGCGGAATGGATTCAGGAACGGGCGCGAGGCTTCGGTATTCAAGTAGAGGTTGAGGTGATTGACCGTCTGGAAGAAGGGCAGAATGTCTATGCCTCTTCGGAGCATGATGCCCGGTTGTTCGGCAGTGTGCTGGGGGATGATGAGATCAGCGAAATCCAAATGTATCTGCAAAAGAACTATTTGCTGGCTGCTTTCGACGCGGGCACGGCCAAAATTGTGCGTCATACCGTTCAAGCTATCTTTTGTGAACAGGACGAGTACCTCCGCGAGCAGCAGCTTGGGGCATTGGAAGTGTTAATACGGGCAACGCGCTCGATTTTGTTCCTGGTGCATAAGAAAAATAATACTTCGCATCATCAAGCAGTACGCGGTGTATCCATCAACACCTACGGGTGGCCTGAATTCGACAAGCTCTGGTTTCATCCGCAAGCATCAAGAAGGATACAGCCAATCAATACCCTATAAATGTGAAAAATGAAAATCCGGCACCCCGCTCAAAATTGAGAGGGAATGCCGGATTTCGTGTCCGGTTACTCGGACAAAAACTTGATAATCACCATGCCGAAGAAAACGACTGTCATAAAGCCCGTCATTCCGAAGAAACCGGCGAGCAAATCGCCAAGGTCATTGCGTGGCTCCTCGTTGACATGCTCCCGCGGGTCGCGTGCTTGCGCGTTGACATCCATCTTTTTTCCTCCTTGCAGTTGCATGACTGCAATTAGTGGGTTACAGTTAGACGTGTGAGAGAAGTCATTGACAATTAATGCGCTTTCCTCAAGTATACGAACTCCCTGGAGCATTGTAAAGAAGAGACTGCGAAGGGAATAATTGATTTTATGCAATTTAATTTCATAAAACATTACACAAAGTCACTATAAATATGTTATACTGAGAATGTGTCGGTAAATGGTAATCTGGTTATCATATTACATGAAACATTTTATCCCGTTATAATTTCGGAGCGAATCCGCCACACTAGACCTAGGGTTATAGAAGCGGATGAAAGCTTCGTACAACTTAAAGGAGGAACTATATCATGGCTATCGTGAACGTGTCTGACCAATCCTTTGTGGGTGAAGTTGAAGGTCAAGGTACTGTTGTTGTAGATTTCTGGGCACCTTGGTGCGGCCCTTGCAAAATGCTTGCCCCAATTCTGGAGGAACTGTCCACTGAGCTGGGAGACGATGTGAAAATTGCCAAGCTGAACGTTGATGAAAATCCGGAAACGGCTTCCCGTTTTGGAGTCATGAGCATTCCTACCCTGATCTTCTTCAAAGACGGCCAGCCTGTGGATAAGGTTGTTGGACTGAACTCCAAGGATTCCCTTAAGAATATTGTAGCTAAACATCAGTAATATGCTGTTGTAGTATCCGGGGCATATGCCCTGCCGACAAAGCGCCTTCGGTTTTCCGAAGGCGCTTTGTGTGTCAAACGAAAAACTGCGGTGCTGTTTGGAATGGTGAACGTTTCCGGCGCATTGATTTTCTATATATATGCTATGGGGTTGAGCCCTGGCGCTTTATATTTTAAACTTAGGTTATTACGGTGTTGTACAGGTGGGGGAGAAATCATGGATTATATGGATAATATCCGCAACAAACTGGCACTGTTGCCCGACCTGCCCGGGTGCTATCTGATGAAGAATGAAGAGGGCACTATTATTTATGTGGGCAAGGCCAAGGTGCTGAAGAACCGGGTCCGCTCTTATTTTACGGGCAGCCATAACGGTAAGACCCAGAGGCTCGTCGCCAATATTGTCGACTTTGAATATATCGTTACGTCCAGCAACATGGAAGCGCTCATTCTGGAGTGCAACCTGATCAAGAAGCATATGCCGCGTTATAATGTGCTGCTGAAGGACGACAAGTCATTTCCGTATTTGAAAATTACGAATGAAGCCCATCCGCGCCTGGAGGTCACACGCCGGGTGCTTAAAGATAAAGCGAAATATTTCGGTCCGTATCCGAACGCGTATGCGGCGCATCAGACCAAGAAGCTGCTCGACCGGATGTATCCGCTGCGCAAATGCGGCGTAATGCCGAAGGAGGTCTGCCTGTATTATCATATGGGCCAGTGTCTGGCACCCTGCGAGAAGGAAGTGCCCAAGTCCGCCTATGAGGAGATTACGCAGAGCATCGCCGGTTTTCTCGGAGGCGGCCATGAGGCGGTCAAAAAGGATCTGCAGCAAAAGATGCAGGAGGCCGCAGAGGAGCTGTATTTCGAGCGGGCCAAGGAGCTGCGCGACCAGATCATCCACATCGATGCCCTGATGGAGAAGCAGAAGATCAACACGGCCGATACCAAAGACCGCGACGTGTTCGGCTATGCCGTGGACAAGGGCTGGATGTGTGTGCAGATCCTGTACATGCGGCAGGGGAAAATGATCCAGCGGCACTCCTCCGTGTTCCCCTTTTACGGGGAGGCGTACAGCGATTTCATTTCGTATGTAACGCAGTACTACAGTGAAAACCCGGCGCTGCCGCAGGAAATCCTGCTGCCGGAGCCCGTGCTGGAAGGCACGGATAAATCAGGCAAGCCGCAGTTGGCCGTCAGCGGTGAGGAAGAACTGTCCGGCGCTGATGCTGCTCAGGAGGCTGCGGCAGAGCTGGCTGCCGAGGATGCCGGTGAAGCGGTGGTGAGCGCGGCCAGCGGGGTTGCAGAGGCGGCCGGAGCGGATGTGCTTCTTGCCCAGCAGGAGCCTGCAGGGCGTGAAGCAGCAGCGGCTGAGGCGGCCGCTGAAGGCACCGTGGATGCCGCCGGCGGCGCGGCTGCCCTCCAGGAATGGCTGGGCGTCAAGGTGCTGGTGCCGCAGCGCGGGCTGAAGAAGCAGATGGTCGGTATGGCCTGCCAGAACGGCCGGGTGGCGCTGGATGAGAAATTCCGCCTGATCGAGCGGGACGAGGAGCGGACCTCCGGCGCAGCCATGAGCCTGGGCCAGAGCCTGGGCCTGGAGTCGCTTAGCCGGATTGAGGCGTTTGACAACTCGAATATCCAGGGAACCAATCCGGTATCCGCGATGGTTGTGTTCATTGATGGTAAACCTGCGCGCAAGGAATACCGCAAATACAAGGTCCGCTCGGTACAGGGACCGGATGATTACGAAACGATGCGTGAGGTGATCCGCCGCCGTTATGAACGTGTGCTGAAGGAGAACCTGCCGCAGCCGGACTTGATTGTGGTCGATGGCGGGAAAGGGCAAATTTCTTCCGCCATTGATATTCTGCAGAATGAGCTGGGGCTGTTCATCCCGGTCTGCGGCCTGGTGAAGGACGACAAGCACAGAACGGCACAGCTGCTTGTCGGTGATTCCGCAGAACCGGTGCAGCTTGCCCGGGACAGCCAGGAGTTTTATCTGCTCCAGCGAATTCAGGACGAGGTTCACCGGTTTGCGATTACGTTCCACCGCGAGCAGCGCGGCAAATCGATGGTGACCTCGAAGCTTGACTCGATTCCGGGCATCGGCGAGAAGCGCCGGAAGCTGCTCTTGAAGCATTTTGGCTCGCTCAAAAAAATCAAAGAGGCCAGCATCGAGGACTTCCGCCCGCTGTCAATCGGCGACAAGCTGGCTGCGCAGATTCTGGATGCCCTGAAGGACGAAGAACCGTCATTATAAAGTTTTACGCATAGCGAGACTGGCCTGTGGGGGCCAGTCTTTTCTTGTTGTATAGGAAACTATACAATGTAAAAAAATGTGGATATCTGGGGAGCTAAACTTCAAGTGATACAGGTGGTGCAGGAGTGATGGGGTCGTAGCTGCGGAG
>RCUU01000013.1_pt1 | contig 90920 bp, 79 predicted proteins | sample 2166211 | NCBI WGS metagenome assembly RCUU01 (sample SAMN09932620, study PRJNA488358) | compost metagenome | feature: garden; material: soil; isolation source: compost soil in phenylacetic acid-enriched culture | place: Germany: Experimental Botanical Garden Goettingen | collected 2016-01-27
CTAGTGATCTCCTAGTGATCTCCTAGTGATCTCCTGATTTTTGAGCCGGGATGTGCCTGTGCCACAGCAACCACAGCAGTAGCAGTAGTAGCAGTAGTAGCCGCAACAGCAATAATGTATACGTTCTGTTTTCAACCGCTTATTTGCTACCCACCCAATATCTTATCAACCTATACATTCCGTAACCAATTAGAAAGCCTACAGAATTCAAAATAAAATCATCTACATCAAAGCTTCCTCTCCTGGTAAGCAGCTGCGCTGACTCCAGTAAAAACAAGCCAGCCAAAAAAATAATTCCCGCTCCCCGTACGCCTCTAATGAAAACCAACGGTATAAGTATCCCGAACGGAATAAATACACCAATATTTCCAAGGAGGTTTATCATCATCGCTCCATTCCATGCATCCATCTCCAGAAAATGGCTAATCGTGATAAAAGGTTGAAGATTGTACATATATTCAGCTTGGGGTGTTCTTCCAAAGCCCCACAGCATCCAGTAGGTTAATAGAACCGTGTAACCCAATAGAAGTACAAGTGCAGCCGAGATTTTTGTTATTTTGTAGTTCATGTGATCTCCTACTTTATCTGAGTGCTCAATATTTCACAATAAGCCCTAGCAGCTTGGCAAATCCAATGGCCTGCTCAGTCGACACCGTGCAGCCTGCCAAGGCCTGCATTGGCATATCAATCCTTTCATAAGTGCATGTGCTGATATCCATTCCCTTTAATGATGTATTCGTAAAATCAGCCTCATTCAGATCACATTCATAAAGCTCTACATCCTTGAATTTGCTGTCAAAAAAATTTGCATTCTGCAAGGTGCAGCCAATAAACCTCACCTGCTTCAACGAAGCGTCCACAAGATCACTTAAATTCATCACACAGTTCTCGAACGTAACGAAACCAATATTGGCTTTGGACAGATCGACGCCTGTTAATTTGCAGTCCTTGAAATGAACGCGATGGATTACTCCCTTATGTAGTACAGCGTTGGAAAGATCGCAGCTTTCCAGCACAACATCCGTCATATCCATCCGGTCAAACGTAGTTTTTGTAAAGGAACAGCTCCTGAGCAATACCTTGGAAAGAATGCATCTATCCATAACCTCATGAACCAACTGTCCTCCGATTACCAGACCATTGACCAGCTCATGATCATCGTTTTCCAGCAATTCCTGCAAATTCGCTTCTTCCAAATCCGCCGGTAGCTGCGGAGCCATCATTTTTATTTTAGCTGCCATCGTTTTCTCCTTAAAAAGTTATTATAAAAAAAACTATTCTGAAGTCAGGCTATCCAAGCTTTCCAAACCATCCAGGCTTTCCATTGCTGTCATCTGCAATTATATTCTTTACATTTATTTTTTTAACGTTCATCCTTCTGCTTAAGCACCTCTGTAAGCCCTTTAACATCAAGACCATCCACAGCAAAAGCCCGACGAACAAGCTCTGGCGAAACAAATTCATCATACTTGCCAAGGTAAGGGGCTTCCGCAGCATCCAGCAATTCTTCAGGATTCTCAGTAGCAGACAGCTCGGTTAATATGCTGTTCATCAGCTCCGCTGCTCCCGTTTTTCCTGATACAACCATATAATACGGCTCCATCGGGACAACCTGGCGAAGCCCCATCGAGCCTGATAAATTGTGCTTCAAAAGACGTTCGAGTGTACGAAACTGTTTACTCCCCGCCCACGGTAAAATAAACAGCGAATCGCCGCCAGCCGGAATGACCGGGCTCTGCAGCAGTCCGCTCTCCCGGGCAAGCCTGCGCGCTCGCTCCAAGCGGTTGACCGCTCCGGGCGCCAAATAGGGATACAGAGTTTGCTCCATCAGCACCTCGCGCATTTTTTGCATGACCCGTGTGTGGACATCGCCGCCTGCACCAATCCAAAGAGTATCTACCTTGCCTCTGGAGGATTTCACGTACACAGCCTTATGCTTGCCGTCGACTTCCTCCACCTTCCACAGCTTGCCCGCCAGTGAGAAGCAGTAGCCCGGTGGCGGTACGGTAGTGATGCTTCCGATTTCCTCCGAGCCGTTATACACCACATGCTCCTCATCATCCTTAAACACCGCGTAGAAACGGAAGTTGTTCACCACCTTTTCCCCGCCAAGCCCGATGATCAGAGTGCCTTCCTCCGTCTGCTGAATGTGGTCGGTTTGCAGCAGATATTGAAGCAGGCTTTTATATTCTTCCGGCTCAATTCCACGGAAAGTTGGCAAAGTCAGTACCGCCCGTGCCAACTCGGCAGGCTCAGCCTCGCCGATGCTTTTGAGGGTACTCATCGTCTGGTGGTAGAGGACACCGACCGGCTTTTTCCGCAGCTCCAGCGGCTCTACCCATCGTTCACGAATATACAATTCGATGACCGCAATTGCCCTGAGCAGTGTCCACGGCATCCGTGCCGGCAGCTGCGCTTCCTCGTCCTCTTCCTCAGGGCAAAGGAACATCATTTCTGACGCCTGATCTCCACGGCGTCCCGAGCGGCCAAGCCGCTGCACGAAGCTCGAGCAGCTGTATGGCGCTCCGAGCTGAATGACTCTCTCCAGCTCGCCGAGGTCAATACCGAGCTCCAGCGTCACTGTTGCCGCAGCTACCGCAGGACCAGTGCCGGTGCGAAGCGCCGCCTCCGTCTCCTCCCTGAGCATTGCCGAAATACTGCCATGATGCACATGGAACACGTCGCGCTCCTCGCGCTTTGCGGCAATTCTGCGCAGCTCCAGTGTAGTCAGCTCCGCATCCGAACGGCTATTGGTGAAGACAAGCGCTTTTTTACGGTGTGTATTGTCGTATATGAACTTGTAATAATTTTGCTTGGCAAGCTCCAAATGCTCAGCCTCCCGTTCATCCCGGGCATCCGGGAACGAGAAATGCTCCACCGACAGCTTTAGCTTCCGACCGCCCTGAGGTGAAACCACCTCAACCGACTGCAAAGTGCCAGCCCCCAGCCAACGGGCAGCTGTGTCATAATCGCTAAGCGTTGCCGACAATCCGATCCGTCGAGGTGAGCAGGAAGCCATTCGCTCCAGTCTCGTTAGCTGGCTCAGCACCTGAATGCCACGGTCGGCCCCCATGAATGCATGCACCTCGTCGATCATGATGTAGCGCAAATCATGGAACAGGGCCGGAATCGCATTAGGGCGATTCATCAGCAGCCCCTCCAACGACTCGGGAGTAATCTGCAAAACGCCGCAAGGACGCTGCATAAGCTTGGTTTTATCCCCCTGTGACACATCGCCGTGCCAATGCCAGACTGGGACCTCCCCTTCCCTTAACAGCTCCTTCATCCGTTCAAACTGATCATTAATTAACGCCTTTAGCGGTCCGATATACAGAACCCCAACTGAGCTTGATGGCCGGTTATATAGCTCCGTTAATGCAGGAAAAAAAGCCGCCTCCGTCTTTCCCGATGCCGTACCCGATGCAATCAGTAAATGATTCGGGGTGTCAAAAAGCACACGGCATGCCTCTATCTGAGCCTCACGCAGAGAATCCCATTTTTTACGATAGATGTATTCCTGAATAAACGGTGCCAGTCTGGAAAAAGAGAGAGACCCGCTCATAGCTCAAACTCCGCCAAAAAATCATCCAGCTCATCCTTGGCTTCAGTTTTGTGATTACTCCCTGATGCCGCATATTCCTGTTCACGCTCGCCCATCAGCTCCTCAAACGAAAGCTCCTCATGCTGGTGCAAAATATGCAGCACATCCATAAAATCCCTGACTATCTCTCGTGTAGTAAGCAGCTCCTCTGCTCCAAGCCTGCCCACTGCCGCCTGCATAAATGCAATCAGCTGCCCATCCGAAAGCTGTGCCTCGTAACCGGCATGCATCGCGTGAATGTCCCGCAGCTTTTGCAGCAGTATCAGAATCTCTTCATGCGACAGCATGTCCAGCTTCAGAATCGGTGAGGTGTACGTCCTGCGCGTACCGCTGCTGTAGCGTCCGTCCATCAGTCGTGAACGAAGGGCATCATAGCTGAACAGCCCTCTTCGTTCATCTTCAACAAACTGCGGTGTACCGCCCAGGTAAATACCCAGGTACTGAGCTTTCCCCTGCATCGTATCGTTAAACATGGTCAGCAGTTTCTCATAATTGCTCTGACGTGAGATACTATTCGTGATTTTGTACAAATTAACACCTTCATCAATAAAAAGCAAAAGACCCTTATAGCCGATTCGTACCGAAAATTCAGCCCACAGCTTCATATAGTCATACCAATTGTCGTCATCGATAATGACTCCGACTCCCAGCTCCTTGCGAGCTTCAGTCTTGGTCGGGAATTCCCCCCTCAGCCATCGAAGTGCCGCCGCCTTAAGGTCATCATCTCCTTGCTTGTAGCCGGACCAATATGCAGCAAGCACCTTGGCAAAATCAAAGCCATGCACCAAGCTCTGCATCTCGTTCGTAACTTCAAAAATACGCAGTTCGACCGCATCATGCAGTCGGGGATCACCCGGGCGCAATCCGGCTGCAGACATCTGCTCCTGCTGCAGAGCGGCAATCCATTTTTGCAGCATGGCTTCGAGTGCACCGCCATCCGGTCTTGTACGGGTGGACATTTGCATCATCAGCTCCCGGTATGTTGCCAGCCCCTGCCCCTTTGTTCCAACCAGGCGCCGCTCCGGCGACAGGTCTCCATCTGCCACCACAAAATCGCGGTCCATCGCATAGTTGCGTATCATCTGCAGCAAAAAGCTTTTACCGCTTCCGTACCGTCCGGTGATCAGACGAAAAGCCGCACCGCCTTCTGCGATATTGTCCATATCCTGAAGGATCGACGCCACCTCCGGCTTACGCCCGACCGCAATATGCTCCAGTCCTATACGCGGAACCACTCCGGCCGTCAGGGAATTCACCAATGCAGTTGTAAGCCGTTTCGGAATTTGCACTTGTTTCATGAATAACACCTCATTGATCTGAGTCTTTATATATTAAGATTTGCCTTCAAGCATTTTATGAAGAACTAAGCTGTATTCCTCAGCTATAGCTGCTCCATCGATCAGCAAATCACCAATTAATTCCATAGATTGCTCATTAATTTCATCCAGTACGAGCTCCGGCATTGATCCGGCTTCCTCAGCAATATCAAATTGTACTGAAGCGCTCTCTCCATTTAGTAGGGCAGACAGCATTTTGAGGTGTACCTCGGATAACCGAAGCAATAGCTCGCGCCATTCCTGAGGCAGCTCTGCTATGTCGTTATCAGCCTCACCCACAGCCGGGTCTGCTTCGAATTTATCTAAATTTTCTTTTTCATCTGGAAGCGGCCTTTCTTCCTCAGGCTCCACCCATCCCCGCTCAAAATCCATCTCCGTCTGCAGTGGTTTATCAGGCATCCGGGTACGAGCTTCAATCTCTGCTCTGGAGGGCAGCATTTGATCCTCCTGTGACCAAGCATCTGCCTTGATACTAGTCGTAATTGCCATCTGCTGCATATCTCTATGCTCCCCGCTGAAAAGAGACAGCTCGTCTGTTAGCAGCATATCCCGAACCTCTTCCGATTCCTGCTGCAGCTTTCGCAGCTTTGCGGAATTGATCTTGACCTTGGGAATTCGTGCCCGGGCTTCCTCTGCCTTGCGTTGTTCGAACTCTTTGCGCAAAAAACGGGCAACAAGCTGCACCACTTCCGGATCGACGTCGATACCCCGCAGCCTTCCTTTATAGCCTGTCAGCTCGCGCAGTATATTCTCTGTAAGTCGTACCAGTTGAGTCAAGTAGCTTCGTAAAGAAGTGTTATCGCTGATCATCTGAACGGACACCGTAGCCGTTCGTCCATACATATTATGGTCATATACGGCGCTGCGGAACAAAGGTCTCATGAGCTTTTTTTCAAGCGGTTTAAAAAGCTCAAGCATTCTCGTTCCTTTTGCTTTAGCCAAATATCCGTCAACCAGCGCCACTATTTTGGGAGCATAGCTTCGCAGCTCCATTCGTCCCAGCTCCTTGTAATAGCGGCTTTTCTCAACATCGTAGTCTATCAGCTGCAAAAGCAAATTCCAGTTCAGCTCCAACGGCTCGGCAGTGAATTTGCGTTTCCATTCCAGCTCTCTCAGTTCCACTGATAATAAACGGGGAAGCTTCTGGAGCGGTTCGACAGGCGGCAGCTCAAGTCCGAAGACCAACACATAATCATACAGCCATTCACGAATATACGCATCCAGCTTCGGATATCTTTCCCGATAGGCCTGCCATACTTGATTCATCAGCTCATATCCCCGCAATGGTTCACTCCAGCCTATGCCATGAATCAACTCATATAAATAGACAAAAAGATATGACAAATCGGTATCCGGATACCGCCCTGATCTTACTTCTTCCCGCCAGTACAAGTACCAACGCAGCTGCCTGGGCTGCATTTGGCCATAGGTAGGCCAATACGCATGAAATGGAATAAACTCGGTTGATTCAGCCGTATTCCACTCCAGCTCCCTGGCCTTCAGCACAAACTGCCCTTCACGGGAGACATAACGAAAATCCTGTCCCCAATCCAAATTTCGCTCCCAGTGATCCGGTGCTACGACTTTGCCGGCAGTAGCGCCATGCTGCTGCTCCGTTAATCCAAGCTCAAGCTCGGCAAACGTAAGCCCCTGCTCCCTGGCCGTCTGAAGCCGCGGCTTCTCGATATGAATATCGCGCTTGTCCATTCTATCGTTCATCTTCCATAGACCTCCATCACGAATCCATTATATCATCTAACCGAAAATTTGTTCGCCTTTTTGAATACAATTTTAATCTGTTCTATAATAAATAATATATGGCATTTTTTACATATCAATTGAATTGCTGAAATCAAAATCAAGAGTGTATCGGGAAGGAATATTTTATGAATAAGTGGCTTAAGGCAATTCTTTTTTTGGCAGGGGCTGCATTTTTGACAAGGCTCATACCATTCTCTAACTGGTTCCGTATGCTGGATACGATGATTCATGAGCTTGGCCACGCCGTAATGACGCTCGTGATGTCAGGCCGTGTCCTTAGCATAGAACTGAATCCCGATCACAGCGGCGTCACATACTCTGTGCTTACCGCAGGCTGGAGCCAGGTTGTAGTCTCCCTCGCCGGTTACATATCGGCCTCGTTGTTTGCGATAGCATTGTTTTATGGCTATTACAAGCAAAAGCAAGCGGCAGGTCTTGCGACAATCAGCGCCCTAGCACTCGTGATGATTATCTTGTTTGTTCGATCGGGATATGGACTGTGGTGGCTCATCATATTTATCCTCGTCAATGTGCTGTTTTATTTTGTAGGCGGACGAATTCGGAATTTCTATTACTTGCTGCTTGCCTTCCTTTGTCTGGAGGAGTCGGTGATGGGACCTGTCACACTGCTGCTGCTGGCCTTAACCCAACCGGGTCAGGCCGGAGATGCGACCAATCTTGGAAATGTAACGATCGTACCTGCTTTTGTGTGGGCGCTTCTCTTCCTAGCAATCTCCCTTTGGTGCGCAAAATCGGCATTACAGCTGTATTGGAAGAGTAATGAAATGAATAAAAGCACTAAAAAAAGCAACAGCATCCACTCGTAGATGCTGTTGCTTTTTGTTCAATTTTTTTATTTCCAGCGTGTTGGTTATGTTGGGTAAATAGATGCTGCTTCATTATTTTCAGAACATAATTACTTTATGCCAAAATTATTAATATCCAGATTGCCGGACTCTAAAAAGGGCTGATACATCATAAGCGCATGATTTTCAGTGATCATTTCATCAGCAACCCGTTCTTTTTCCAAATTAAAAGCCCTTCGGTAAATACGATTATGACGAACATAACCTCACCGTCTTCACGGAAGCCTCCTTTATACTCGTGCAAATATCCAGACAACAGTTTATAAGAAAATATTGCTATTCTGATGCTTTTGCTTTTGTTGGCGTATAGTTAGATATCACAATCACTAAAAAAATCAAGCTATATAAGCAACTCAGAAGAGGTAACATAAATGCTAATGAATAATCCCATGAAAAAACAATCCAACCCACCGCTCCAAATGACTCATAAAAACAGTATAGAATGATAGCTAACCCAACAACAACTAATCCAATAATCCAAAATAAATAGGCCCATAGCTTCCGAGTTTTTGTAAAAAAACATACATTTAATATTCCTGTTACATAGTAACCAGTAACCATAAACAAAATTGATCCATAGGAATACTCCTTCGCCTTAGCAATCTCTTCTACAAATGATTAATAAATACAAAATAAATAGTAACACAAGACGGCTAAAATATTGGTGTTCTTCCATATGGATCACTCCCCAAAGCACTTAAAAGGACCCAGCCTTGATTTAATCACATCTTAGGCTGGGTCGTAGTTGTTTTTACAAACAAAGTATTACTTTGTTAATTACATATCCTCGATATTAAAATCCTTAAGCTTTACTAATTCTCTTTTTCCTCTATTTCCATTCTCGGTTATACGCTTGCCTTCTTCATTTGTTGTCGTAATAATGTAATCTCCCGTTAGCAAGTTGTAATCCTGCTCATTTGCTTCTTCTTGAGTTGCATTACCGGTAAAATACTCTCCCATTGTTGCCCCGATCAGATACCAATCATCATTTTGAAATCTATATCTATATTTGTTGTACCATCTCCAGTTGCTTCCGCCATAATCGCTAACAACTACGGAACCTCTTTCGATTGAAAGTGATTCAAAGGGATCTCCCCAAATGCCACCTTCGTCAGCCTTTAAAATTACATTGTCGGCAATGATGGATAATGAATAGGATTCGTTTTCTGTACCAAAAGCGATCAATAAAGCTCTTGAGGGAGCCTCATCCGTTTCAGATGTTTGTTGTTCAATGATGGCTGCGGCATCCAGAATTCCGTCTTTGTTCAGATCCCCTTCTGCTGTAACCGGTCCATCTTTAATTAAAACTCCCCACCCTGAAGGAACTAAAGCATGGATGTCTTTTGTCTTCATTGGTTCTTCTTCTGATTCGGTCTTTGCTTCTGCATTAACCGGTTCAGCATTCGCGGAAGTACTAATGGCGTTGGATTTATCCAAGCTGCTATTACAAGCAGATAAAGAGAGTAAAACGAATAATAATACTGGAACAAAAATTAATTTATGCATTATTTTTACCTCTGATTCAATTACTGATTTTCTATACTACAGATTTCACCTGAATTTGGCCGTGCGACAAATGCGACGAACCCAGGCAAAATAGTCTGAAAAGCGATTCCTATGTTAAAGGGTCTTCACCAAATCGTTTCCAAAGAATCGGATATTTGTCTTCGAGATCATCTTCTTCCCAATCCAGCTTAATATCTGCTGTTTTGAATTCAAATCCATGAGCTTCAACTTCATTCACAAACTCTGAATCTATCTCATCGTTATACTCCATATTTCCGGTTTTTTGATATGTATATGCATCTGAGGCAACGGATAACATCTCTTCTAACTGAGGTGCAAACACATCCTCCTCCAAAAAATCGTCAGATAAATATTCGGCAAGATATTCAGGATTTATTAATACTCTGCTGAATACTTCTTCGCCTTGAGCAATTAACCAGCCTCTGAAGTAATCAAAACCGTCATCGGAGCATCCCCCCATGATGACAAATGCTGCTCCCCATAAGGATGATGTATATGATTCACCCATTTTACTTCTAAGCTCTATCTCGAATTCAATCATTTCATGAGCTGCCTTTTTAGACAATTCATTAATTAACCACTCTACTTGCTCTACACCATGCTTTTTAGAATTACCAATCAATTCCCAAAAAACAATACTTGTCATCGTGTAAATCCTCCTTGCATGAAGTGAAGATTCATATATTAAGCTTTTCTAAAAAATTCTTTCTTGTAATCCCATAATACGCTTTATCGTCATATTCATTTATATCGGAATAATAGTAGGAGCCTCTTAATATTCCTTCAAATAACATATGTGATTTTTCCAGCACTTTTCCCGAAGCGATATTACTGCCTCTGTGAAAGGCCTGCAGTCTGTTTATACCCGTGTGTTCAAAAGTAAATTGTATCACCGAGTTCAAGGCTTCCGTTGCATATCCTTTACCCTGGTATTTCCTACTGATGCAGTATTCCAAATCAGCAAAATGATGATTTAAATCCAAACCGCAAAAAGCAATCTGCCCAATGTTGTGTTTATTTTCTTTCAAAATAATTGCCCATCTATAAAACTCGCTTTTGCTGTAAGAAGTAATCCATCGCTGCAGAATCTCCTTCACGGACTCCATGCTATCATATACAGGTTCACCATAATTAAATTGAACCTCTTTGTCGTTTATCCAAAGCTCCAGCATATCCTCTGCATCCTGCTCAACAAATGGTCTTAAGTAAAGTCTATCTGTCTCTATCCCTTGCGTACCAGCATTATACACTAGGTTCATATATACGGTTCTTCCCTTCTTAGTAGTTTGAAACAAACCCACCTACGGCTTGCAGCCTTCAGATGGGATAAATGGGAAAGAGTTTAACCGCTTGCTAATCTAGCGTTGTTAGCTTCCTAGCTCAGATGCTTCTTTGCGCTCGTGTCGTAATTCTTTTCGTCGCCGGGCTATCTGATGCCTTCAGCCAATCACTGCATACCTGGACGACCCAGTTTGGCTGTGACTTAGCTGCATCATTAAGCCAATTGGCTACAGAGTCCTGAACATATTTGGAGGGATCTGCTTTAAGCGGCTCCAATAGAGATAGAGCTATCTCGGGATGATCCTTCAGTTCCGCTATATGCCTGGCCCACACGCCGCGTGGACGCGTCAGTTCAACGGCGAATCGCCGAAGGTTAGCGTCTTCTTCAAATACCCAGCTGCTCAACAGGCTAATGGATGGCTGCAGTTGTTGGGAAACCGAATCCCTGACTGCCATCCAGGCGATCTCGCGTACACCGAAGTGATGATCCCCAGCAAACGGACGAATGCGCTCCAATTTCTGTTGAAGTTCGAACTGATCGATCCCAACAATATAAGCCGCCCAACAGCGCACACTGTCCGATTGGTGTGTAGCCAACTTGTTAAATAACGTTTCACGTTCATCATCTGCCATTTGACGGATAAGACTGAGCCATTCTGCTGCAATAGCAGGTATGATTTTCATCGTTGCTTGCCCTGACACTCGCTCTAGCGAAGACAGCATCGTTTCAATCAGCGATTGCAGCTCCAGTTCAGTAAGTATGTGTCTTAACAGAATCATATGATCGACCGCCAGCCATTCAGTCAAATTGACTGACTCAATACGCCCGCTATTCAATATTTCAATCACTTCGTGGGGGATGAGGCTGGCGCTCCGTGCTCCTTTACGATTTAAAATGGCATCTGGAACAGATGTCTTTCCATCTATATTCACTTTGTTAGAACCTCCGTCTTACAAAATTAAGAGTACTCAACTTGAATTAGTGCTTATTAATACTCTTGCCCAGCCTGCTATATCAGTTGAACTAATGATTGAACGCATAAGGCAGCCGTGTAAAATGTTCTTTCCATCGCTGTTGTTCCCGGATTTCCAGGATTGGACTAAATTCAAACGCAGTTGAAATCCGGGAACAAAGGCGACCGCTTCGCTTTTCCAGAATCATTTTACACTCTTGCCTTTCCCGTCCCTTTCTTTAGTTCAACATATATAGATTCCTATCCTTAGAATCATTGATTAAGGGCAATTTCGTCAGTAATCTCAAGTTGCACAGTTTCAGAATGGAGCTCTCCTTCGTTATCATTCCATGTAACGATCAAAATAGTACTTTCATAATTTTGTTTATCCTTCTTTAGCTCATCATAAGAATTCTCATTTGAAATTGAACCGATCTCGTTCAAATTGTCAAGTATAGATAAAGGTCCACCCTTGGATAGCGCTTCATTAGAATAGACGCTATCGTAGCTGCCTGAAGGACTTACTTCTTTGAATTCAAATTTATAATAAGTACTATTTTCAAGGTTTTTTGGATCATCTTTGTATACTATTTTTCCATACCCTCGCACAACTTGACTCGGAGTGACGATTATTTTGTAATTTTCCATGTCCCACATTTCGCCTGTACCATTAAGATCAAAAATCTGTATCGCTGAGTTTGAGGATTCAGTCGAAGGTTTATTCGAAGCATTAGAATAAAAATAAATCCATGCGGCGTTAGTGATAACAATAATAGCTATTAAAAGAAGTATCTTTTTCACGCTCTACTCCTTGAACCGGAATGATGAAAGGCAATGCCTGATCATCTTTATCCTTTTAATATTTATTACAATCGATAAAATGCAGTTGATCGCAGCAAGACACATCCATATCAGTACTGAAGAGGACATCCACACTTTTACCATATAATAGTCTAAGCTTACTAGATACGGCCAGATCAATATAAACAATAAAAGCATAAATCTAATGAAAAGTCTGATACTGCTTCCAATTAATTTCCCCCTTTGAGCCTGTTCATCTTTCATGCCTGGCTTGCTTCCTCTAACAAGCTTATTTACCAATAAACATAAATGAACAACTGCCAGTATTACTAAGAATGAAAAAATCAAATCCATTAAAACATACATGTCATCATAGTTAAATTTACTCATATGATTACCATTCAAGTTTTCATATAGATTACCGGCAATTAACGACGGTGCACTTGAATTCAAATTTGCCAATACAAATACGGCCTGCTGTTTATTTAAATCTATTATAACCTGTGAGGAGTAATTAGGATTACTTCCACTATGATTAATAATTCTATATTTCGTGACATTGCCCCACCCATATGAATAGTAGGTATCCTGATTCTCACGTCCGGCTTCTTTGATATCCACTACATGAGATTGTTGAATCGCATTCATCAAATTTTCCGGTATATCACCTAATCCCATCTGAGCATTGATCCAACGCACTAAGTCCTTTAGATTAGTTACCAAATATCCAGCAGCAATATTACCGTAATATCTGGGGGCATTATATTCTAAGCTCTTGCCAAAAAAGGCACGATAACCCTTGGTTAGTTTATCAGATTCCTTTTCCTGGCCTGTAGAAAAGTAGCTGTCTGTCATCCCTAATGGAACCAGTATACTTTCGGTTACGTAATCCTGATAGCTTTTGCCTGTAACCTGTTCAATGATCATCGCTAAAATATCATAATTAACGGTTGCATAATTATATGCTGTTCCGGGATATGTATCTAAACCAATGTCAGATATATTATGTATCGTTTTTTCAAGCAAATCACTTGTAGTCCCCTCTGGAATAAGCCGAATGCTCGATGGAGGGATTCCACTTGTATGAGCTAACAACTGATTTATAGTAATTTTAACTTTCTTACCCTCATGGGTTGGCTCAAACCCAGAAATATAATCTGAAGCATAATCCGAGTAGGATAAGTATCCTTCATTCTCTAACAAAATTATCGCTAACGCTGTAAACGCTTTAGTAGTCGATCCTAATTCAAACAACGATTCTTCAGTAACCATCTTCTGATTTTGAACATCCGCATATCCGTAATACTTAAATTCTGTCTCACCCAGCTTTGACAGCAGCACAGCGACTCCTGGAGTTGCTGTTTTGTCCATAATTGTTTCTACCATTTGATCTGCATTATTATAGTTTCCTGCCTTAAATAAAATTTCAAGCTGATCCCGACAAATTAGAGCTGCAATGATAACGATAAGCAGAGGGATACTTACTTTTGAAAACCCGCTCTTACTTAGTACCTTCATATATGAATTCCCCTACATCTGGTTATTTATTGGCAGAGCCTATTCCACAATTATACATCCGACAGGTGTAGGGTGTAAGCCCCGATTGTGTATATACGGTGTTAATCGACAGTACCTATCTTCTCTACTCCGATTTTGACGCTACCTAAAAAAAGAACAGTCACTACCAGAGTGACTGTCCCCAAACACTTATTCATGTTAACTATGTTCAGCCTATTCGAGCTTACCGCCTTCGACTACAAGCTCATCCGTATAACCCTCGCCATAAATTTCATTTAATGTTTCTTTGTAAGCCTGATGAATAAACTGTTCCTTTCCGAGGTTATCCAGCTCGCTGTTAATCCAGTTCAACAGCTCTGTATTCCCCTTGGCTACTGCAGGAGCGATCGTGTCCTGACCACCGAAGGCAGGAATACTAACCGTGAAACCAGGGTTGGACTTAGCCCACGCGATCAGCTCTGTATTATCATTTGCAATTGCTGCACCACGTCCGTCCTTGAGCGCTGCAAAAATTTCCGTATACTGGTCAAATTTAAGCAGCTCAATTTCCGGGTATTCTTTCGTAAAATAAGTTTCTGCCGTCGTCCCCTTAGCCACTATTAATCTTTGACCTTTTTCTTTTAGCTGATCAATTGAAGTAATTGGAGCACTATCCGGCGACACAATTCCAAAGGACAGCTTCATATATGGATTGGCAAAATCAACCTTTTCCTTTCTCTCATCGGTTACTGTAAAGTTAGCCATTATAATGTCTACCTTGTTTGATTCCAGATAAGCAACACGGCTGGCTGCGTCAACAAGAACGAATTCTGCTTTTGATTCATCACCAAGAAGGTCTTTTGCGAATCGTTTGGCAATGTAAACATCAAATCCCTGGTTTTTACCATCAGAATCCACATAACCAAATGGCGGCTTATCCGCAAATACCCCGATCTTGATCTTGTCGTTCTTTTTAATCTGCTCGATTGAATTAAATTTGGACTTGGCTTCTCCATTACCTCCGGAGCTTCCGCAAGCGGTCAATCCCACTAATAACATACTCATGATCAAGGTTAATACCAATAGGTTTTTGCTCTTCTTCATTCCTCTTCATCCCCTGTTTCTATAATTTATCGTACTGAAATATATCCAGAAAGTGCTGCGCACGCTCTGTCGCCGGTTGGGTGAAAAATTGCTCCGCCGTCGCCATCTCACAAATCTTTCCCTGATCCATAAAGACGATGAAATCCCCTACGGACTTTGCAAACCCCATCTCATGAGTCACGATGATCATTGTCATTCCCTGATTGGCGAGCTCAAGTATTACATCAAGAACCTCCCGAACCATTTCGGGATCAAGTGATGCTGTCACTTCATCAAATAAAATAATGTCCGGATTCATACATAAAGCTCTGACAATCGCAATTCTCTGCTTCTGCCCTCCGGACAATTGCCGCGGATAAGCATCCTTGCGGTCAAGCAATCCAACCCGATCTAGCAATTGTTCAGCCTGCTGAAGCGCTTCTTTCTTTTCTCTCTTTTGCACCTTCAAAGGTCCCAGCAAAATATTATCGATTACCGTCATATGTGGAAATAAATCATAATTCTGAAATACCATTCCGATTCGCTGTCTTATTTCGCGCCAATCTACATTACCTTCAGCAAGATTACGACCCAGGTATTCGATTTCCCCTCCTTGCACCAGCTCCAGTCCGTTAAGACATCGCAGGAAGGTGCTTTTGCCACATCCCGATGGACCAATAATGACGATTACCTCTCCCTTTCTTACCTGTAGGTCAATTCCGTCCAGAACCATTCTTTCCCCATAGCTCTTCTGTAGATTTTTTATCTCAAGCAGCAGCTCCCTAGAATCCCCCATTATAACGTTCCTTCCTTATTGCTAATTTTGCCATCTGCGCTCAAAACGCCTGGAAAGTCTGGACAACGGATAACATACGAGAAAATACAAAATAAAAATAAAGCCATAAACCCAAAATGATGCTGTAGGCGCCTTGATCACACCCAATTCAATAATTTGTTGTCCGATTTTTACTACCTCAATCACTCCAATTAATACAACAAGCGAAGTCGTCTTCACCATACGTGTAGCCAAATTGATCGAGCCTGGCAGCATTCTTCGGACAGCCTGCGGAATCAGGATGTAACGATAAATCTGCCCGTTGCTGAGGCCAAGTGCTTTAGCGGATTCCATTTGATGCTTCGGCATAGACTGTAATGCACCACGTACAATGTCCCCAATCTCTGCAGCCCCCCATAAGCTAAACACAAGTATAGACGTGACTTCTCCGCTGATATGAATATCAAACAAAGGAGTAAACCCGAAATAAAATACATAGAGCCAGACTAGAATCGGAATTATACGAAACAGCTCAAGATATAAGCGTAAAATAAATCGAAGTGCCTTGATTTCTAACGTCCTAAGCAATCCTATAAGCAGGCCTAAGATCGTACCCAGCACAATAGAGATGAACGAAATTTGAATCGTTACGAGCAATCCTCCCAACAACCGCTCCATATTCGAGCCTTCAAACAGCACCTCAATCCCCAAACTCTGCATATCTTACCTTCCTTTCTACCCATGACAGCACAATAGACAGAGGCAAGATCAAAATAAGATAAGATACAACGAGTAGCGATAGAGATTCAGCTGTTTTGTAATGCATGCCAATCAGATCCTTTGCCACATTCATTAGATCCATTAACGCTATTGCCCCAACAATCGAGGTCTCTTTTAGCAGGAAAATAGCATTGGCTCCCAGTGAAGGTATGCTGATCGCATACGCTTGTGGAAGAATCACATATCTCGCAAGCTGGACCTTGGATAACCCAATGCTAAGACCCGATTCAATTTGCGACTTACTTACAGCCTCAATCCCGCTGCGAAAAGCTTCCGTCATGTAGCTTCCGCCAAGAAAGGTCAAGCCCACTATTGCACAAGCTATTTCGCTCATATGAAGTCCGATTTTGGGTAGACCATAATATAAAAAGAACAATTGAACTAATAATGGTGTGTTTCTCGATAGCTCGATATAAGCAACAATCAAACCTGAGATAACCGGTACTTTATAATGCAAAACAACACTAAACAATAACCCTATAACAAGTGAAAAAAGAATTCCCCAAAAAGCAAGCTTCACCGTCAGCCACATGGCATCCCCATAAAGAGGCAAGCTATCAACAATAAACTCCCAGTCTAAATTCATAAGCACAATCCTTTATTTTTTCGTCACCAGCCAATAACCATTGTATTCACACTGTTTAACTAAGTATTTGATGGATGGTTTAAAGCTTATATGAACCTTACGTATCATGATATGATTTTATTCACATTATCCCAACTGAATAACTATGTTTTAAAAAAATAACGACCCCGCCTTAGATAGCTTTCATCCAAGACCGAGTCGTTTATAGTCTGAGCTTTCTTCATAATCCATATTTTAAAAGTGCTTTCTATAGCCTTGGACCTTCTCATCCTTAAATCCTAATTTTTCATAAAATACATGAGCTTCTTTTCTCTGGTCTCCAGAAACAAAAATCATATAATAGCAGTCTCTTTCCTTCGCTATTTTTTCAATAGTTATCATTAACTCTTTTCCTATGCCTTCTCTTCTGACACGGCTTGCGACAACTACATTTTCAATGACCATAAAAGGTCTACAATCCCCTACAATATCTTGGCAAACAATTCCCATTACCGATCCCACTAGCTCGTTGTCTTTAAAAGCTCCAAGTATATAATAGTTATCGCTGCTGCTTATTTTCTCAAATGCTTCCAGCAATTTTTGATAATTCGTCTTTCTACCAATAAGATCATCGTAGAGATCGCATAAGCCTCTCAGGTCTTCATTCTTAATTTGTTTTAGTATCATATAGTAATTTCTCTCTCCTGGGTTCTAGGATGGTTTCATTTAGTAATCAAGTAAATTATCAAAGCGCTATTAGAAAAGGCAGACCAAATAAAAATAATATTGATGAATACTTGTTCCTAAACTTCTTATCCTCATTTGTTTCGAGGTGCTGTTGTGTGAATATAATATTAACCAAAAAAAGTTTTCGGGTATTTTAGTTCCCCTTGTATGTTTTGTAGCTCTCCTTCTTCTATTTCATACACCATAAATACATCATCGGGTACTTCAAATTGTTTTAATTCCAGTCCAAACCTTCTAGCTGGTTGAAACCCAAGTCTTGGATAGTAAGCAGGGTGTCCAATTAATAAGATGATGCTATATCCTAAGCTCTTGCAGCGCCTAATTCCTTCCTCGATTAGCTTGCCCCCTATTCCCTGCTTCTGATATTTTGGTTTAACTGCTATCGGAGCTAACACTATTACTGAATGTTGTCTTTCTTGATCTTCTACAGTTGCTTTACTCAATAAGATGTGACCAACTATTTCATTCTCCAACTCAGCAACTATAGACAATTCCGGTATAAATTGTTCTGAGGATCGAAAACACCCTTCCTATTTTCTATTTGAACTTTTTTTTTATGCTATATACTTCTATACGAAAAAATTAAACTATAGAAGTTGAACTAAAGAAAAGGACGGGAAAGGCAAGAGTGTAAAATGATTCTGGAAAAGCGAAGCGGTCGCCTTTGTTCCCGGATTTCTACTGTGTCTGAATGTAGTCCAATCCATGAAATCCGGGAACAACAGCGATTGAAAGAACATTTTACACGGCTGCCTTATGTGTTCAATCATTAGTTCAACTTATATAGTAAATAATCCTGAAAAATCTCTTCAATCCACGTTATTTCTGCCGCTAATCGAGTTAGATCAGCTGCAAGCGATTGCGTTTGATGACGCAGCACTTCCGGTCCATCGGTTCCATCGAAATAGCGACTCATAAAATGAAGAAACACATCGACTTTGCGCAAGGTCATCAGAATAGGGATCGCTGCTACTTCATCCGGCATGAATTTCATTTTACTGCCATAGCCCATACAAAATTGCTGAATCGCTTCTCTTTTTCCTTCATGTTCAAGAAGTCCTGAGATAATGACCGCAGGCTCCATGACCCGCACATCGCGGGTACAAAATTCAAAATCGAGCAGAGCGATAACATTTTGCGGATCATTCTTATCAACCAACAGATTTGAGAAATTCAGATCTCCATGCACTAACTGCTGCGGCAGCTTTTCAATGCCAGCAATTTTCCCGCTGATATCAACATAAGCTTGTCCTAATGCAACTAACGACTCCTGTAAATCAACAAAGGCTTCCGGCGGATTTTCGCAAAATTCCACAATAACGCCCCTGCTGCACTCAGGATAAGAATGCTGCAATTCATAATAAGGTCGATAGACCGGAGGTACTCCAGGATCGAGCATTGCAAGCGAGGTGGACAGTTCAGAAGCTGACTCTCCAAAAGAATAGGCCGATCTGGAATCTCCATCGTTCGGACGAAGCCCCTCGATAAGCTCAAATAAGCATGCCAACCGCCCGCCATTTTCTTCAAACGGCACTACGGACTCTCCAGTTATTGTTTTCACAAGTGCAGGTACTTTGAAGCTGAATGAGGCATGCCGGAGCTCCTCCAGCACTGCATGCTCAAACTTTATTTTTTCTATGTCATGGTGAGCATAAATTCGCAGTACGTAACGATCAGCTCCATTCGCGACAAAATAAGTCGTATTGTTCCACCCGCTTGCACCCTGACTTACTTCTCCATTCCAATCTGGAAAATAACGTTGCATCATTGCCGTAATCATTGTTGTATCATCTCCAGTTCCAGTACAGGTTCGGCTACAACCATCATTCCATCTGTTATTCACTCTTGATCCGTCCATAAATTGATGAATACTGTATCGCTCGGTCTGGTCATTAAACATCATTTCATCTAAGGCATCTTAATCTCGATAGAAAGCTGCTCACTTACCCAGTTCACCTTAGCTCCCAGCGTTTCCGCAACAAACCGAAGCGGTACCATCGTTACATAATTGATGGTTATTGGCTGAGGATCTTTGGCATTTGTCTTCGCTATTTCTTTAATCGACTTTTTCTCAGGAAGATTCATGTTGATTTCGTTGCTTCCCATGCGAATTGTTATGTCTCGTCTACCTGACTCCCATTCGATAGCAGCACCTAAATGCTCAAAAACGCCGCGAAGCGGTACATAAGTTACATTGTTAATCACAAGTGGCGGAACAGATAAATCAAGCGCTTCTCCTTCAACCTTTACATCAATTGCTTTTTCAACTAGTTTGGGCTTTGTAATTACCTTATCATAACCATAAGTCCATTCCATGATAGTTCCGTTGTTCAGCAGCGCATACTGCTGTCGATTCCAACCGTTTGCTATATCAACGGCTCCCTCGATGCCTTTTACCTGAACAACCGGATAGTTTGATCCACTCCAATAAGTGCTCAAATAAGCATCCCACATCCAAACTGTACCATCATCTTTAATGATGCTGAACAAAGAAGAGCTTCCCCCGCCTTCAAGCTTCACAACATGATCAGCACCTTTAATTTCAAGGGGATCAAACAGCTTGCCTGCATCCGGATAGCTTTTAGTATTTGTCCACATTTTTACAGTACCATCGAATTGAACCCCGGCCGCTCTCTGACTTGATGCAGCGATGATCGCTGACTCGTTAATTCCACTAATCACCGTCGGCTTTCTTAATCGATCCGGATTGGTTTCCATCAGCTCTGTACCCCATGTCCATATCTGGCCTCCGTTATCCAACGCTACGCCTGACAATGACCCGGCAGCAATACTCTTTATCGATGAAAGCCCCTCTACCTTAATCGGAAGAGCAGAAGGAGAATGAATCCGATCCAGGTATCCCCACTGCCACACTGTGCCATCTGACGTTAAGGCTATGCTTTGATCACCCTGTGCGGATATTGCGACAACATCCTCAAGTCCCTTCACCTGAACCGGCTTGGATACACCGCCCCTTGTCGATTGTTCTCCTGTTCCTAGTTGACCGTTATTATTGTTCCCGGATGCCCAAACTGTGCCATCGGTTTTCAGAATAAGAACATGCATTGATCCGCCACTTATGGCTTTAACACCATCAATATGCATTCGAACAGGAGATTGCACCGGCACAGTGGAGCCATTTCCTAAAAGTCCGGTATCCCGAAACCCTCCCCATGCCCAAGCGCTGCCATCCTTTTTTATCGCATACACTGCCCAATCACTTGCCGAAATGGACACAACATCTGACAATGCCTTACCGCTGACACTTTTTATTGATTCCGCATGACTTAAGCCCGGGATTATAAATAAGATAGTGGATAATACACTTCCTATCAAAATCTTAAGCTTGTTTCTAGAGCGTAATAGATTCGTCAACTACTTCAACCCTTTCCTTTAAATAACACTAAGCTGCAACACCCATATAACGTATAAAATAAGGTAAAAGTTGCTAGCGGAACGCCAAACCTTTCGTTTAATTTGCAGTACCGTTTTCTAGGAAACCCATTGAAAAGTAAACGATCGTTGACTATAATGATGGTGAACTGTCGTTTACTAAATGGGGAGGATTTTCTGATGGCCCACACAAAAGAAAACATTTTGCATACTGCGCTTCGTTTGTTTGCGAGGGATGGATATGAGGCCGCTTCGGTCAGCGATATTGCGGGGGAGCTTGGCATGACAAAAGGGGCTTTATACAAGCACTATAAAAATAAGAGGGACATATTCGACAGCATCGTGGAGCGTATCTATCAGATAGATGTTGAAAAAGCAAAAAAGTATGAAGTGCCGGAGGAAACATTTGATAAATCACCATCGGCCTACCGTAATACTGCTGTAAATAAAATTAAGGTATTCATCGAAGCGCAGTTTCATTTTTGGACGGAGGACGAATTTGCCAGTAATTTTAGAAAAATGTTGACTTTAGAGCAATACAGAAATCTGGAAATAATGGAACTGTATCAAAAATGCCTTGTAAGCGGGCCTGTCCGCTATATGGAAGATCTGTTCCGTGAAATGATGGAACAAGATATTTGGAACAAAAGCGACCCGAAACAGCTTGCACTTGAGTTTTATGCGCCATTTTATTTGTTAGTAAGTATTTCAGATACAACGCCTGACAAGAAAGAGGCCGCTAAGCTATTATCGGCACACATTGAGCGGTTTATAGAAAAAAACTCCGTCCCACAGAAGCAAAAGATATAAATAGAAGATAAGGAGTATGAACAATGGAAGAAGTAAAAATCCACGAATTTGAATTTGACCTCATCAATGAATTTTTTACAGAGCTTGAGCGGCAGGGACCCGGCAGTCCCGAAGAAACTATTAGGGCATTAAGTTTTATCGGCAATCTGTCGAATAAAGCAAAAATTGCCGATTTAGGCTGCGGCACAGGCGTTCAAACAATGGTTCTGGCACAAAATACAGAAGCAATCATCACTGCCCTCGACCTTTACGCCGGCTCGATTGACAAACTCAACGTAACAGCCGAAAAACTTGGTTTACAGAACAGGATAAAAGGTATAGTCGGTTCAATGGATAATTTGCCGTTTCAGAATGACGAATTTGACCTTATATGGTCTGAGGGGGCTATTGCTAATATAGGGTTTGAAAAAGGCTTGAATCACTGGAAAGGGTTCCTCAAAAAAGATGGTTATGTTGCCGTAACATATGAGTCGTGGTTTACCGATGAACGGCCCGCTGAAATTGAGAAGTGGTGGGTGGACGCAGTTCCTGAAATTGGCACAATAGCGCATAATATTTCCATCATGCAGAAAACAGGTTATATTCCTGTTGCCGCATTTACGTTGCCTGAAAGTTGTTGGATAGACAATTATTTTATTCCGCAAAAAGCAAGGCAAGAGGAATTCCTGGAAAAACATGCGGGAAATAAAACTGTTGAGGATATGATTTCATTTATGAGGCGTGAGGCGGACTTGTATTCAAGATATAAACAGTATTATGGATATGTATTTTATATTGGAAAAAAAATATAAAGTAAACCATCACAGCGTTATATTCGTGGACGATGGTTTTTCAGGTACAAACTTCGAACACCCCGGCAAACGAATGAATGGCGTAGCTTTTTACGCTACGCCACACATCGCTTAAATACTGTTTTACTAAGGACGCCAAAGGCGGCCTTTTTACTTCACTGCTTATTCACCTAAATTAAACAGCCAATGAATTCCGAATTTATCTACCAGAGAGCCGTAGTATTTGCTCCAGAATGTTTCCTGCAGCTCCATTTCAATAGTACTTTCCGCTTTCAGCTTATCCCAATATTTTAACAGCTCTTCTTCAGTTTCAGTAACCACCGCAAGATTGACGTTATTTCCTTCTACAAATGGCATTCCAGGGAATGTATCGGAGAACATGACGGTGCTGCCGCTAATAACAAGCCGGGTATGCATAATTAAATCTTTGGCTTCTTCAGGCAGAGGGTAATCCGGATTTTGAGGAGAATCGCCAAATGTCATAAGCTTTGGTCTTTCAGTCTCAAATACATTAGCATAGTATTCTACAGCTTCACGGCAATTACCATTAAAATTCAGATAAACTTCAACAGCCACTCCATTCACTCCTCGTTAGTAGTTGTACTTTCACTTCTTCTTCATTATAACCTTGTACGAAGATGAATCATACTTCTTGAGGATGATACAACATGACTTCGGGTAAACTATGTCGGATCACTCCTCATACACTATACATTACCGTACGGAGACCGTCATGAAACCTTATATGAGAAAAATATTTTTGTCCTTGTTTATAGGCATTCTGTTCTCTCAGTTGAACCTCGCTTCCTCGATACAACCGGTTCACGCTGATCCCTCGTTGCCGATCGTATCTGATGAAGGAATATATTCAATCGAGGTATATCCCATTCGGCACGAATTGATCGTGTTTGCACAGGGACATCGTTTTAAGACATACCCTGTTGCCGTTGGCAATCCTTCTACTCCAACGCCGGTTGGAGAATATAAGGTTGTGTATAAAGGAAGCAACTGGGGCCCCTCCTTTGGTCCGCGTTGGCTTGGGCTGAATGTTCCATGGGGGGTTTACGGTATCCATGGAACCAACAAGCCGCAATCCATCGGGCAGCACAAGAGTCATGGGTGTATACGTATGAGAAACCGGGATGTCCTGGAGTTATATGAGTACATTCCTGTTGGAACGAAAGTGATGATTCATGGACATGTATTAGGTGATCCGGGCCATGATCCCAGAGCACTTGCAGAAGGCGATGTTGGAGGAGACGTACAATTAATTCAGACCCGACTAAAAAGTGCGGGTTATTTCCGGGGAACGTGTGACGGAAAATTTCGTTCAGACACCACTGTGGCTTTGAGGCATTTTCAACAAGCTCACGATCTGCCTGTAAATGGAATCGTCAGCCTTGCGATTTATTATGAATTAGGACTTATTGAATAATGACCGTTCCCGAAGGTTGGGTAACGGCCATTTTTCAGTGCTCTTACTTACATAAATACTTCTTCAACGACAATATTGCGCTCCACAGATAAATCACGGAAATCTTCTCCGATCTGAACTAACGGCTTGAAATAATCGGAAGGATTATTCCAAATAATCGTCGCTGTCTCACCGGTGCTGAGCCGTGCTTTCTTGCCAATAAAGTTAGGCAGTAAATTACGGGTGAGCGCTTGAACCGCTTTCTCATTCAGCTCGCCAAAGCCAAGCTCATACACTTTACGAAGTACAGTCAGCAGACCTGACATACCGGCATCGTCTTTCTTTGAGGTCAGACCTACATAGGTATTTGCAACAGCAACAATTTGTGCATACGGGTGAATATCTTCTTTCTTTAAACCATTAGGATACCCGGAGCCGTCTTCCCGCTCATGGTGCTGAAGAGCAGCTTGAGCTATCTTCTCGTTCGTCATGGATTCAAGAATAATGTCATGCCCATAAATCGTATGCCGCTTCATTTCCTCACGCTCTTCATCATCAAGAGAATCCTCATGATTTCGAATAGACTGTCTGACTTGACTTTTACCTATGTCATGAAGATAACCCGCTTTACTGATTTCTTCGCATTCCCTCTTGGAATAGCCGAGCCATGACGCTATGTAATAAGACAATAGCCCTACCTGTAAGGAATGATTATAAATATTAACATCCTCTTGCCCGAATGTAATCAAAAGAGCCACAACATCCTTCTTTTGATCGATGACTTCAAGCATAGGCTGAAGCTTGTCTTCAACCATAGATTGACTAAATTTCCCCGTCGTTAATGCTTCAAGAAATACGCTTTGAAATCCTTTAACAGCACTCTCGAAATTCTCTTGAAGTAATTGACTGAAATCCTGACGCGTCGTTTCGGAGATCGGCGCCAATCCTTCCCGCGCTTCTATATCTACATGATTGATGCTCTGTCTGATTAATAAAGCGATTTCTTCTTTATGTATACTAGTTCCTTTGGGGAGTACATGAAGTCCTGCCCGATTAAAAATATCTGATTTGAGGCGGTCTCCTTCTTTAAGATCCATAATATGGGTTCTCACAGAATCGACCTCCTTTCTGATTTATTTTCATTTTCGCACACTATATTTATAAATATCGATCAATTCGGCTCATTCCTGAATAGTTCCAAAGTCTGTATTTATTGAAGAATAAAACAGACCTGTAATGCAAATCTTTAATGTAACACCCAAGTTTCATAAAGGAGGGAAAATCTTGACGATCTGGAGCAGATTATATCGTGGGCTTCATGCGATACATAAAATATCCAAATCCTCTGCAAACAACTCAAACGGCAAACCTCCTATAGATTCAAATAGTGGGCAAATTTCTGACCATTCAAGCCTTGATCAACGCCTTGCCTGGTATCAGGAGCAATTAAAAAACTGCTCCGACGTCATTTTTCGCCAATTTGTAGTCACCACAGGCCAAAAATGCGCAGTCATCTACATCAAAGGCATGATTAATCAAGCCACTATACAGGATTTCATCATCAAAAGCCTGCTCAATGAAACGGCTGGCTTAACCCATGACAACATATACGAATTTCTTTTCGAAGATAACGCGCTTTCCGTATCACAAAATCAAATTGTTACCGACTTAAACGAAGGATTGAGCAGCATTTTAGATGCAGGAGCTCTGCTTATGGTCGATGGGGATCGCCGAATGATGACATTTGCTCTATCGTCCTATCCCACAAGATCAATTAGTGAAGCGCCTAATGAATCTGTGATTCGCGGTCCCAGAGAAGCCTTTATCGAGGATCTTGATACGAACATCACCTTTTTGCGGAGACGAATCAAAAATAAAGACTTAAAAATAGAATCTATGGTCTTAGGGCAAAAGTCTCAAACCAAACTTGTAATTACTTATGTTGAGGGGGTTTGTAAACCGGAGCTGATTTCAGAAATAAAGAGAAGGTTATCCTGCATTGAAACAGACAGTGTTCTAGGTACTTCTTATTTGGAGGAAGCGATAGAGGATAATCCTTATTCCCCGTTTCCGCAATTACAATACACTGAACGTCCTGATGTAGTCAGTGCCTCTATGCTTGAGGGAAGAGTTGGATTAATTCTTGACGGTACACCAACCAGTCTGTTAATTCCCGTCACTTTGCCGATGCTGATGCAAGCATCTGAGGATTACTTTCAACGCTATATCGCTGCAACCTGGATTCGCTGGATCAGATATTTCTTTTTATTCGTATCCCTGCTGCTGCCTTCACTATATATTGCGATTACGACATTCCATCCGGAAATGATACCCACCCAGCTGTTATTGACATTGGCAGGCTCAAGGGAGCTCGTGCCGTTCCCGGCAATTCTCGAAGCACTTATGATGGAGCTTGCCTTTGAAGCCCTAAGGGAAGCATCCGTTCGAATCCCGAAATCGATTGGACAATCCGTATCGATCATTGGCGCACTCATTATTGGCACAGCGGCTGTTCAAGCCGGGATTGTGTCGGCTGCGATGGTTATCATCGTTTCGCTCACAGGGATCGCATCCTTTATAATTCCGCATTTCGATTTAGGTCTCACAATCAGGCTGCTTCGCTTTCCGATTATGTTTGCCGCTTCACTTTTCGGATTGTTCGGAGTAGCGTGCGGCGTAATTCTCATCTATATCCATTTGATCAATTTACAATCATTCGGAGCACCTTATCTTTCGCCAATTACTCCATACGTAAAAAGCGATATGAAGGATGTATTTGTTCGAGCTCCATGGTGGCATATGACACGACGTCCGGTTTATTTAACTCGCAATGATACCAGACAAAAGAACAATTCGCGACGCTGGTCGCAGCAAACAGGTGAACAGGAATGAGGATTTTAAAAAAGAAGCTGACTACGTTATGTTTAGGCTTGCTGCCACTTATCCTTTTAAGCGGCTGCTGGTCTTCCCATGAAATTAACAATCGGTCCTTTGTAACGATGATGCTGATTGATCTTGCAGAGGATGGACAGACTGAGCTTACTCTGGCCTTTATTCTTCCCAATCGCATGATTCCCGGGATGACCGGAGGCGGAGGAGCGCCAAAGGGAGAGCCCTTTACATTTGTTACACATAAAGCTGAAAATATTAGCCAAGCCTTAAGTAAAATTAGTGTTGACTTATCGAGAGCGATTACCTTTGGGCACACTCAAATTATTATAATTGGTGAAAAATTTGCCAGACAGGGAGTTACCCCTATACTTGAATTTGTTGAACGACAGACTGCCTTTCATCTCAGCTCCAACATTTTCGTGACACAGGGCGATGTTCTGCAAGTCACAAAAACTCCCCTTGTATTTGAACAGTTTCTATCTGTCATTTTAACAAAATATATTCGGCTCCATTTCACACTGGATACGACCGTAAAGGATGTCATTATTGCTGATTACAAGGGTGGAGACATTCTCATGCCTTTGCTGAGCTTTACTAAACATCCCGAAATTGAACTGGAAAACCCTAAAAAAGATTTATGGATGGGGACAGATGGGGCTGCCATCATAAGCGGGGCAAAAATGGTATCTCCCACTTTGAATAGCGATGAATTAAGAGGCGCACTGTGGATCAGCTCCCAGATAAAAAGCTCAATTATTAGCGTGCCTTCCCCCACTGACGGTAAAGAAATAAGCTGTGTCATGCAAAATATTTCGACTAATTTCAAACCAATTCTTAAGAATGGAGAGCTTTCATTTCAAATCAAGAGTAACGCCAAAGCGTTTATACTTGACACCAAGTCAGCGATAGATCTGAGTGAAGGCGAATTGCTGCTCCAGATTGAGAAAAATCTCAATGAATCGGTAAAGAAAAATATGGAGAGCGTAATAAACAAAACAAAAAAGGCTAAATCCGACGCCTTCTTAATGAGTAATTATGTGGATTGGAGATATCCTAAAATATGGAGTGAGCTTAAGCCGCGATGGAAGGATTATTATTCAACCCGCTTGCCTATCGATGTATCTGTAAATATTGATCTGGATCGAACCGGTGGAAGTTACCGCTCTATTACACTCGAAAATCAAACAAAGTGAGGGAACAGCCATGCTCTGGATCGGAATTATGTTCATCCTGATCATATGGTTCGATTGGAGAAATCAGAGTCAAAGGAAAATGAAGCTAAGAAAAAAAATGATCCCTATGATGTTTTCGCTGCTGCTGTTAATCCTTTCTCTCATCCTGTTTAAGCTTAAGGACAAAATGAACATAGCCATGCTGATGCATTTCCTTACCGCTCCAATTAAAGCTTGGCTATTCGGGAAAACATGACTGGGGGTTCTCTGATGCTTAAAAACATAAGTCCACTGCAGATTTTTTCGCTCTTTAACCTGTATCTATTTACTACTCTAATTGCATTCCTAGCGGGAGAATTAATAGCCGGAAGCAAATATGCAAGCCCTGTTGCTACAATCATCGGGGCATTTTTAGCTCTTCTCCTGATGTATCCGGCCTATAAGCTGGCTTCATCACGACCTGAGGAGTTCCTCACCGAGTATGGCCGAGAGATTGTAGGTTCTGTACTGCATAATATTTTTATCGTATTGGTCATTATTTCCAACCTTTTTTTAGCTGCTGTGAATCTAAGAAATTTAACGGATTTTTTGCTGATGGAATACTTGCTAGGTACACCTTCATGGTCTATTCTGCTGGTATTTTGCGTCTGTATCGCTTATGCTGTGCGGTCAGGTCTTCCGACTATTTTCCGGGTTGCCCAAGGCATTTTCTTAATAACTGCGATTGTCTTCTTTATTATTCCCTTCCTTTCTGCAGCTGAAATTGAAAAGGATATGTTAATTGCCTTGTATACTCATTTAAATTTTGTACATCTGGGATCTGGAACATATATTTCTTTGGTCGTTTTTGGAGAGCTCTCTTTTATGTATCTTGTATTTCCCTACTTAAAATCACCTGAAAAGCTGTATAGGACATTTTTTTTAACTACGGTATCCTCGCTCCTGCTCATTCTTTCTCATTTGATACCTATCCTGCTCGCATTCGGACCGGATCTGGCATCAAATTTAACCTACCCTGATATGGAGCTCATTCGATTTATTCGCTATGGAGCATTTTTTGAAACGCTCGACCCTATTTTAATCATTCTGTGGCTTACCAGCTTGTTTGTGAAAATCGCCTTCACTATCTTCATTATTGTCACGTGTCTCGCTCATTTGACAAAAACAAGGGATCACAAGCCATTTACCCTTTCTATTACCGCATTCAGTGCCATATTATCTTTATCAATCGCCCGTTCGCAGCCTGAGCTGAATGAATTTGTTCTTGCCGGTGCTCTACCCACATTGCTCATTGCGGAATTTCTTATTCCATGGATTTATTGGATCGTAAACTTGATTCGCGCACCTAAGAAAAATATGGATAAGCAAGCAGCCGAGTAAACGGCTATAAAAAAAGACCGCCTTATAAGACGGTCCCGTTGTGTATCAATATTATTGATTTTGATTAGTAAATGACTGAATATCGATAAACGGAGTTGCTCCACCCGTTACACTAGGCAATTTCCCATCCCATTTTTCAAGCGCTTTTTCCTGTACCTCAATCTGTTTTAGCTGAACCAGCTCAGGAGTAACCTCCTGCTTTTTCAGCTTTAAGGCTTTGGCTTCAGCCTCTGCTTGAGCAATTTTTTGCTGAGCCTCAATCTCGATCCGCTTCAGGTCATTGCTCGCCTTCAAAGCTTGCTGCTGAGCGACCTGCTTGGCTTCAATGGACTGGTTAAATGCTTCTGAGAACTGAAAGTTCACAATGTTAATATCATTAACGATCAAATAATATCTGGCAAGATGTGCTGTCAGCTTATCACTAATTTCGCTTGCCACTACATCACGCTTCGCAATCAGGTCCTCAGCTTGATACTTAGCGGTTACTTCCTTAACAATTTCCTGAACCGCAGGACTAATGATAATTGTATCAAATGAACCACCGATATTGTTCATCAGGCTATACGCTGAATCCTTGTTTACGGAATAATTCACCGCTATATGCGTAGACACCGGCTGAAGATCCTTTGATGATGCTGACGTATCCGTCTCTGCTTTGGTTACCTGCGTATTCACTTGAATAACCGATTGGATAAACGGAACTTTTAAATGAATCCCTGGCGACAATATGTTATTGTTCAATTTTCCGAAGGTTTTGTATAAGCCTACATGACCATATTCAACCTGCGCATAACCATTCATTCCAAGGATTAACACCACCACAGCAACTACAATGGTTGTAGTCAGTCCACGCATTTTCACATTATTTTTTTTCTTACCCGGATTTGTTTCCGTCTCCATTTAATCCCCTCCGCATAATCTAATGATGCCGATTTGCTCCCGGCTTTAATAGGTATTACGCGGCTCTAAGGAAAAAGTAACACATTCCAGTAAAAGTATTTATTTTCGCGATAAATAAGCCCTGTCACGATTCCAGTCAAGGTTCACCGGCATTTCGAAGAACTCCGTCAAATCAGCGCTGTTAAGCACCTCTTTGGTTAATCCCTGCATAATGATTTCACCACGGCGGATAAGCAGGCTATGCGAAAATATCGGAAGGATCTCCTCCGTATGATGAGTCACATACAGCATATTGGGCGCTTCAGGCAACCCGGCAAGCTCGTTGATGCTATCTAGCAATCCTTCCTTGGATATAAAATCAAGGCCATTTGTCGCCTCATCCAAAATTAGCAGCTTGGGTGACGCCATCAAGGCTCTAGCGATAAGTAGCTTCTGCTTTTCTCCTTGCGAGCAGGTCTGATAGGTCCGATTTTTCAGGTGTCCGCACCGCAATTGCTCCATAAGTCTCTCTGCACGCTCGTAGTCCTCGTCCGCAGGCTTCTCATACAGACCAATGGAAGCGAATTTCCCGCTAACTACAATGTTTTGCGCTTTTTCATTCCCATGGATTCTCTCCTGGAACGAAGAGCTTACCCAGCCGATCGATTTGCGCATTTCTCTTAAATCTACTTCTCCATACTTATGACCCAATACATGGATGTTTCCGGTAGTAGGCCAAATATAGCCGCATAATAAATTCAGGATAGTGGTTTTACCAGATCCGTTTAGACCCAATATCGCCCAATGCTGTCCTTCTTCAACCTGCCAATTAATATCTTTTAGCACAGCCTTGCCATCACGATACCAGCTCACTTGATTCATCTCTATACTATTGCCCATCTCGTAAAACCTCCCCCCAAAAAAAGTTACAATATCTACAAGCTACTCTCACCCATTATTTTTGTCAAGATAACCCTGATAGCTACTTTTTCAAGAAAAATGAGGTACAATGCTTTCATAACGATTATTTCGAAAAGAGGAATGTACAGCATGCAATCTACTATAACTTGGGATGATGTTTTAACATTGCAGCGATATTGTGAGAAAACTGAAGATATCGCTCTGAAATTAAACTGGGATATGCTGCAGGAGCATGCTTTGGATGACGGGCCTCATTTATATGAAGCTCGTGATGGAAGGATCATTGCTTTTTTAGGCAGGTATTTTTTCGGAGGCAAGCTTGAGATTTGTGGTATGGTTCATCCGGATTATCGCAGACAGGGCATCTTTACCGGACTACTCCAGAGTGGCCTTGACAAGGCTACCTTGGCATCAGTCACTGAGGTTTTACTGAATACACCGGCTAACTCATTATCGGGAAAAGCGTTTCTTGCCACCGCCGCTTGTCAATACGAAATGTCAGAGTATCAGATGAAGTATGATGCAGCGTCCGATCAATTAACAACTGTTCTTGGAGATGTATCTCTGCGTAATGCTGTAGAAAATGATATCGATTTGCTGACCCGTTTGGATGCGGAGGGATTTGAGCAGCCGTACGAGGAATGCAAGGCCTTTTATGAAGATATGACCCCCTCGCAGCTAAAAGAAAATGAAGTCATTCTGTTACACGATGAACCGGTTGGAAAGGTCCGCGTAACAAGAATTCATGAAGAAAGCTGGATTTATGGATTTGTTGTATCAAGGGAACAGCGCGGTCAACGCATCGGCAGCTCCGTGCTTAGGCAAGTAATCGACCGGGAAACCGCAGCCGGATATGATTACCTGGGGCTTGAGGTAGCACTAACAAACCCGGATGCCATGAAATTATACACGACAGCCGGGTTTCAGGTTATTTCTTCACAGGACTATTACAAATACACGATCACGCACTGATTTTATTAAATCTCTATACAGCTCCGAATTGAGCTTGATGCAGCCTGCTGTAGTGGCCGCCAGCAGTGACCAGCTCCTGATGGCGGCCTTCCTCGGAAATCCCCTCTTCCGTGACAACGACGATTCGGTCTGCATTCTTGATCGTCGCAAGCCGATGCGCGATAACCAGAGTCGTGCGTCCCGCCGACAGCTCAGCAAGCGACTGCTGGATCGCCAGCTCGGTTTCCGTATCCAATGCAGAAGTTGCCTCATCCAGAATCAGAATAGGCGGATTTTTAAGGAACATTCTGGCGATAGCAAGCCGCTGCTTTTGCCCACCGGACAACTTGACACCGCGTTCGCCGATAATCGTGTCCATCCCTGTCGGCTGCGAGAGAATGAAATCCTCAAGCTGTGCACGGCGAGCCGCCTCCCACACCTCTTCATCCGCTGCACCAAGCTTACCGTACAAAATATTTTCGCGGATCGTTCCCGAGAACAAATACACCTCCTGCTGGACGATTCCTATGTTGCGGCGCAATGATGATAGGGTCATGCTGCGGATATCCATTCCATCGATCGTAATTTGGCCCCCGGCAACATCATAAAACCTTGGCAGAAGGCTGCACAGCGTCGTCTTGCCAGCGCCAGATGGTCCAACGAAGGCGATCGTCTCCCCAGCGCGAACATTCAGATTAATATCCTCCAGAACATACGCGTCTCCTTCATATCCAAAGGCCACCCCGTTATAGTGAATATTTCCACGAAGGGCTCCAACGTCTACCGCGCTGTCTGCATCTGCCACATCAGGCTCAGTATCCATGATCTCTACGTATCTTTTAAAGCCGGCGATACCTTTCGGATAGCTCTCGATAATCGAGCTGATTTTTTCAATCGGACGAATAAAAACATTAGCCAGCAGCAGAAATCCGATGAATTCCCCATAGGACAGCTGACCCCGAAGGACGAACCATGTGCCGCAAATCATTACAAACAAGGACACGAGCCGCATTAACATGTAGTTAATGGACAAGCTTCCTGCCATAATTTTGTAGGCCATCATTTTCGTTGTACGGTACCGGCCATTATTCACAGCAAACAGCTGCTTCTCATGCTCTTCGTTCGCAAAGGCTTGAACTACACGGATACCGCCGATATTTTCCTCAACACGTGCATTAAAATCCGCCAGATCTCCAAACAATCCACGATAAGTTGAAGTCATTTTACGGTTAAAATGCAACGCAGTCCACACCAGCACAGGAACGATCAGAAAAGTAAGCACCGCAAGCTGCCAATTGATGGTCAGCATAAGAATGAACGATCCGATTAATGTCATCCCGGCGATAAACACATCCTCTGGTCCATGATGAGCAACCTCGCCAATATCATCCAAATCCCGCGATAAGCGTGACATTAGATGTCCCGTTTTATTGTTGTCGTAGAATCGGAAGGATAGCTTTTGCAAATGATCAAACAAATTTCTTCGCATATCCGTCTCAATATTGACGCCAAGCATGTGCCCCCAGTAGGTAACTATGTAATTCAGTACGGTGTTCACTACATAAATGCCTAACAGCAATGCGCTGGCCCATATGATCATCGACCAATCCTTGCCAGGCAGAAGCTTATCCACGAACTGATTGACTGCTATAGGAAAACCAAGCTCAAGCAGCCCGGCAACAACAGCACAGGTAAAATCAAGGATGAACAAATTCCGATAAGGTCTATAGTATGAAAAAAACCGACGCAGCATAATATCCCTCTCTCTATGTAAAATTTAAAACATCGCTGACAAGACTACCACAAATACGCATCTATTCATAGTGTTATAATTGTTTTTTCCCTGGAAAATAAGGTACAATAACATCCGTATGATCAGATTTTCTGACTCGCAATATAGTGCGAAAGTGACCGTAGTTACGCGGAAGGAAGGAATAACAAATGTACGTAGCTAATGATTGGCAAGATTACGAGGTTATTGATACCGGAAACGGTGAAAAGCTGGAGCGCTGGAACGATGTAATACTCCGTCGTCCCGATCCGCAAATTATATGGCCTATCAAAGACGAAAATCGTCAGTGGAGAGAGGTTCATGGCCATTATCACCGCAGCTCTGCAGGTGGTGGTCAATGGGAGATGAAAAAGCAATTGCCTGATCGCTGGACAGTTTCCTATGATCAGCTCAAATTTTATATTCGTCCTACAAATTTCAAGCATACAGGCTTATTCCCGGAGCAAGCGGCCAACTGGAGATGGATGATGGACAAAATCTCGGCTGCGAATCGTCCGATTTCAGTCCTTAATCTGTTCGCCTATACCGGTGGCGCAACTGTTGCGGCGGCCTCAGCGGGAGCATCGGTTGTCCATGTGGATGCTGCAAAAGGGATGGTTTCGTGGGCAAAAGAAAATCTGGCATTGTCAGGACTCGGCGATCGTCCGGTGCGCTTTATTACCGATGATGTCTTCAAGTTCGTGCAAAGAGAGCAGCGCCGCGGCAATCGTTACGATGCAATAATTATGGACCCGCCATCCTACGGTCGTGGACCTGGCGGAGAAATGTGGAAGCTGGAGAACAGCCTGTATCCCTTTGTTGAATCTTGCCTTGAGATTCTATCGGACAAGCCGCTGTTTTTCCTGATCAACTCCTATACGACTGGTATTTCACCAACCGTACTGAGCAACATTTTGTCCATGACGGTCAAGAAGCAATATGGCGGCCAGATTTCTGCCGGGGAGCTAGGTCTTCCGATCACCAGATCAGGTCTGAACCTTCCATGCGGCATTTTGGGGCGTTGGGAGGAATAAGCAATGGGTTCCGAACACCTGCGTACCTCGGGACATCCCGGCATGTCGATATTGTTCGAGGACAACCATTTGCTAGGCGTGGAAAAGCCAGTCAACATACCGACCCAAGAGGATGCCAGCGGGGATCGGGACATGCTAAGCATTCTTAAGGATGACATTAAAGAACGTTACTCCAAGCCGGGGAACGTCTATCTAGGTCTTGTTCACAGGCTGGATCGTCCGGTTGGCGGAGCAATGATATTTGCAAAAACGTCCAAGGCAGCCTCTCGCCTGTCCGATGCTGTTCGCACCCGTAAATTCGATAAGTCATATGTTGCCATTGTTCGTGGTATACCGAAAAGCCTAAGCGGAAGATTAACCGATTATTTGCTCAAGGATGAACGCACCAATATCGTCTCTGTTGTTCCCAAGGGAACCCCCGGCAGCAAAGACGCGATTCTGGATTATGAGGTTATCGGAACCTCATCAGCTGACAACTTATCGCTGGTGCAAATCAAATTGCATACCGGAAGATCACATCAAATTCGCGTACAAATGAATCACATGGGATGTCCCTTGTACGGCGATCAAAAATATGGAGCCTCCTACAGCAAGCCCGGCGAGCAAATCGCACTCTGGTCGCTTTACGTAGGTTTTCCACATCCGATCAGCAAGGAGCCTGTCGATCTCGTCTCCGCCCCGCCTCGTAAATTTCCCTGGGACCAGTGGGACGAGAGAGTTTACAATCAGCTGGCTGATAATATGAAGGCTGGATTGAGCTGAATTCAGAAGATAAACAGTACAAAAAACGGTATTATAGAGGATTATTGACCGCCCTATAATACCGTTTTTTTATTCTACTTCACAGCCTCTGTTTTAGCAGGTGCACCTGATATTTTACCTAGCAAATAAACTAAAAGCTGCTGATTATGTGTCGATATTCGATCCAAAATACTGCTCAGATAGCTGTTGCGAACCTCAACACCACGTTCCACCTCATGCTTCCCCTTGTCGGTGATCGATACCCATACGATTCGTCTGTCACCCTCATCTCGTACTCTTCTGATTAGTTCTCCTCGCTCCATACGGTCCAGCAGCATGGTAACCGCTGCCGGGGTCGTTGACAAATGCGGAATCAAATCAGAAGGTTTAAGCTGACTTTGCTGCTCCAACAGCTCAAGGACAGACAGTTGAGCTATCGTCAACGTCGGTGAGAGCTCCTGCTCCATGTGGCTCTGATAATCTTTTACGATAACCTCCAGCAGCTTGCCAAATTCATGAGTATGCACTCCTCTTCCTCCCTACAATTGATCTCTTTATGTACAAGTAAAAATGTATTAGTTGTTTACGTCATTAAGTATTTCGACAAACACTTATAATCTCCTCCTTTTTCCATACTAAAATCCAAAAACATCCATTTCATATAATACACAAACCTGGCTATAAACAAAGAAATGTCGCAATATAACAAATTATTTATTTATATGATAATTTCCTATTTTTTTGATTTAAATGATAGAATAGAGAAGGCAAATTATGGAAGACCATCTTATACTCAAAGGGGGGACTTTTTCACAGCAGTTGATAGCAAGTCTAGTGAAAAACTGGAGAAGGAGAGATGATGACATGGTGAAGAAATTTTGTAAAATTATGATCATACTGCCCGTCCTGCTTAGCCTTTTTGTAGTACCTGGCAAGTCTCAGGCAGCTGGTAGCTATCTGATTAATCGAGCTGTTGGCGGAGAAGTCACGGCAGGCATGAATCAAAGTCCTGATTTTGAAGGTATGGAAAATGTTTTTGATGGCAACGCCTTTTCAAAATGGTTCGTTTATCAGCCATCGACCTGGATTCAGTACCATTTTGCCGATAATCAAGCATACGCCATCAACCATTACACCATTCGTGCGGCAAACGATTATCCGGAGCGTGATCCAAAGAGCTGGACGCTTAAGGGCTCTAATGATGGTGTAAGCTGGACGGTGCTTGATACCCAGAACTCTCAAGACTTTACGTATCGTCACCAAAGCCGCGATTATACCTTTTCAAACTCTGCGCTTTACAGCTACTATCGTTTCGACATCGTAAACCATAGCGGCGACTCACTCCAGTTGGCAGAAATTGAGCTGTTCGACGGAGCAGAGAAAAATTACGTCGATCTGCAGCCAACGATCAGTGCAAGTGGCGAAAACGCCCCAAATGAAGGTAAAGAGCAGGTGTATGACGGAACAAGCACAACCAAGTGGCTAACGTTCCAGAGCAGCGGCTTTCTCCAATTTGATTATGGACAAGCCATCACCCTCGACGGATACGCCATCACGGCTGCTAACGATTTCAGCCAGCGCGACCCTAAGAGCTGGACGCTTGAAGCCTCAAACGATGGCTTAGCCTGGACGACTCTTGACAGCAAAAGCGATGAACATTTCGATAGACGTCATCAACGAAATTACTATTTATTGACCAACAATCAAGCTTCCTTCCGTTACTATAAAATCAATCTGCAGAACCATAGCGGTGATATTCTGCAAGTAGGAGAGATCGAATTTTCCTACAAGGAAGATAAGTGGCACGCTATTGCGCCGATGATCAACTTCCAAAACCTTGACCCTTCAAGTAAAGGAGCCTTGTTCGAACAAGCGCTGCCCAATGTAGAGGAGGAAGTAACCGCTATGGTGCGGAAGCTGTGCTCCATTTTGTACGAAAACCCGGATGACCTTCGTTTCGGGCCAAAGGTGATCAACATCAAGGTGAGAGACGAGCCTGGCGTCGCCTATGCCGGGGGAAATCGTGTCGAAGCTGAGCTGGGATTCAGCTCACAGCATCTCAACAATGTGAATAATTCCGCTACCCCGCTTCGCCGGGAAATAATCGGAATACTGTATCATGAATTGACTCATCTGTACCAATACGATGACAATGCCTACGGGCAAATCGGCTACCTGATTGAGGGAATGGCGGATGCCGTCCGCTTCGAGGTGGGCTATCACGACAGATACGCTGAAACGGCCGGTGGTACATGGCAGGACGGTTATGGTAGAACAGGAAACTTTATTCGCTGGATCGATGAGCATAAGCATCAAGGTTTTTTAAGGGAGCTGAATGCCAGCCTTGATCCGTTTGATGGAATCAGTTGGAATGAAAGCATTTTCCAGCAGCTGACCGGGGAAAGTGTTCTTTCGTTATGGAGCCAATATCAGGCGTCTCTGGATCATTCAGCGCCATCAGCACCCCAAGGACTTTCAGTCTCGAATGTGACCAAGTCCAGCGTCAATTTGTCCTGGACAGCTTCCACGGACAATGCAGGTGTAGCAGGGTACGATATTTATGTCAATGGTGTTAAAGCCGGTACATCTACAGGTGCGAACTACACGGTTAGCGGTTTAAGTGCTGGAACAGCGTATACGTTTTCGGTGACAGCCTTCGATGCAGCCGGCAACGTTTCCGAGCCTAGCAATACCGCATCTGCAACGACCCTAGCGCCATACGATTCCGTCGTGCTTACCGTGACCGTTCCATCCAATACGCCATCCAACGCCAGTATATACTTCGCAGGAAATATCAACAATTGGAACCCGGGCGATGACAACTATCGACTAACGAAAAACGCTAACGGAACGTACAGTATTGAATTAAACGTAACCGCGGGAACAGCGATCGAATTCAAGCTGACCCGAGGAACGTGGAGCAGCGTGGAGGCGAACAGCAACGGTACGGATATTGCCAATCGAACGCTGACAGCGACGGGCGGAACCCAAAATGTGAATCTAACGGTACAAAGATGGATTGACCAATAAAAATAGACAGTTCATCCAACAATCATCCATCCAATAAAAAAGAGGGAGCTTCCCTCGAGGCTTTTTGTAGAGTACTAATTTGGCCTCGGGGATCGCCCCCTCTTTACTTTTATAGGCAGATTTTATTTTTACTAATACAACTTGTAGTACTGCTTGTAATTCAACTTATAATACTACTAATAATTCAACTTGTAATACGACTTACAATACAACTTACAATACAACTTACAATACTACCATTAAACCTCTACTTTACAGCTTGACGCCAACCGAACGGATCGTCTAATGTTCCACGCTGAATTCCGGTTATAGCATCATACAGCTTATGAGCACATTCTCCAATCTCGCCACCAGCTATTCCAATTTGCTGGCCCTCCCATTTCATCGAACCAATCGGCGAAATTACGGCAGCAGTGCCTGTTCCAAAGGCCTCCTCGAGAAGTCCCTTGCGATGAGCTTCAAACAGTTCCTCAACCGATATTTTACGTTCCGTCACCGATACTCCCCATGAACGTAGCATTTCAATAACTGAGTCACGCGTAATCCCGGCTAGAATACTACCTGACAGCTCAGGAGTTATGACCTCACCGTTAACCTTGAAGAATACATTCATGCTTCCTACTTCCTCAATGTATTTGTTCTCAATCCCGTCAAGCCACAATACCTGAGAGTAGCCTTGCTCCTTAGCAACCTCCTGAGCTTTAATACCTGCTGCATAGTTGCCGGAGGTTTTCGCTGCACCTGTACCTCCACGTACCGCACGTACAAAATGATCTTCAACGTATATGGATACCGGAAGAATGCCTTCTTTATAATAAGAGCCCACTGGAGACATGATGACAAGCAATTGATACTCCTTTGCCGCACGAACACCAAGACATGGCTCAGTAGCTATAATAAAAGGACGAATGTAAAGCGAGGTACCCTCCCCCTCTGGAATCCAGTCCTGATCGATTGAAATCAGCTGCTTGATCGCACCAAGCACGTATTCCGGATCAACTTCAGGAATGGAAATACGTTCACAAGATTCATTCATCCGTTTCACGTTCATATCCGGTCTGAACAAAACGACGCCTTCTTTTTCTGTCTTATAGGCTTTCATCCCCTCAAAAACTTCCTGACCATAATGGAACACCATCGCAGACGGATCAAGTGTAATAGGACCATAAGGGATAATTCTACCATCATGCCATCCCAGCTCAACTGAATAATCCATAACAAACATGTGGTCAGTAAAATACTTACCAAAACCCAACTCATCCGCCTTAGGTTTTGGCTTAAGCTGATCTCGTTGTTCAAATTTCACATTGGAATGACTCACTTGCATTCGCTTCCTCTCTTACGCGTCGCGTTACTTTTTCATAACTATACTCGTAATTTTTACATTGATCAATACTATTATATCAATTATAATCATAGAAATTGTCTATGATAAAATCTGACAGTTGCATACTTGTGTACTGAAATATAGTCGAACACTGGCTTATAAACAAGTTGTCGTGGTTAAGAGTGTGGTTAGGGTGTGGTTAAGTGGTTAGGAAAGTATGTTGGGAAGTACGTTGGAAAGTAAACCAGCTAAATGATTGAAGGAAAACCAGTTAAATAAATAAAGGAAACTAGTTAAATAAAAGAAAGAAATATAGCATCAATTTGCAAAGTAATTGTAGGGTGAATTTTAGAGTAGATTCTACTTTTATCTACTTTTTTGACTCATGCATCTCATTCGGCTCGATGCCGTATGTTCTATGGGATTCTTCCCACTATTTCGGCTCATTTAGCTCAATGCGACTTGTTGTGTGGGAGTTTTCCCATTGTCTTAACTAATTTAATTCTACGTGAGCTTTTATGGTAACTGCGAAAGGTTTTTATTGAGGTTGAGATGAAATAGTGTAAAACGTAAGTGTATTGAGCGCGAGTAGATTATTAGTCTCAAGTAAAGTATTCCGGTGAGTTTATTAGACTCAAGCAAAGTGTACCGTTGAGTTTATTGCCCTTCTCAAGTTCAACGTATTAGCAAGTTTGTTAGCCTCAAGCTATGAGTATCAGTAAGTATACTAGCCTGAAGTTATAAGTATTGGTAAGCTTGCTTGTAAGTGTCGTATCAAGTGAATAGTAAAGAAACACGAAAGCATCATCCTTTTTCTCTAAGATAACTTTTCCCGAACAAAAAACATAATTCATAATTAAGGAGATATCCGCATGGAGAATCGTCTGCTAGATTATTTTATTGCTGTGGCTGAAGAGCTTCACTTTACCAAGGCTGCTGATAAGCTCGGGATTTCCCAACCGACACTAAGTCATCAGATTAGACTGCTTGAACAGGAGCTGGGCACTTCTTTATTTCATCGGTCCGGCAAAAAAAATCACCTTACACAAGCCGGTGTAATTTTGCTGGAGCACGCTAGACGAGTTACATATGAGTTGGATCAAGCCAAGCTGGAAATCGGTGAGCTCGTTGGAATGCAGCGCGGTCGTCTCAGAATCGGCTGCTCTGGCAATCATTTATTGACCGATGCCTTAATATCATTTCATCGCCAGCATCCCGGCATCGAGCTAATCGTTATCGAATTAGCGACAGATGAGACCCGCGATGGTCTATTAGAAAACCGTCTTGACCTCGGTGTTGTTTTCCTGCCCCTGCAGGATGAACAGCTTGTCTGTGTACCACTATTTGATGAAGAATTAGTACTTGCTATATCATCCGACCACGAGCTGGCTTCATCAGAATACATACAGCTTAAGCAATTAGCCCAGCTTCCACTGGTTCTTTTTCCACATAAATTTCTTGTCAGACAAATGATAGAATCCGCCTGCTTCAATATTGGTCTTTCACTAAGACCCGTTATGGAATTGTCTACGATGGAATCTCAGCTGCAAATGACCGCCCAGCACGTTGGAGCCACGGTTTTACCGAAATCGTATGCAAACGCCACACAGCTTGGTGGCAACATTACTTTTATCCCTTTTGCTGAACCGACGCCAAGAAAAAATGTAGGCATTGTCTACCGTAAAGACATTTACATGGACTCCACCATTCAAAGCTTCATTCATCACCTGACTAAACACGAAAATAAGCTCGATAAATCTTCTATATCCATCTAGAAAAAAATTCATCAATCTCATTAGATTTCTCTAATGACTCTAACAAAAAATAGATAAATACCTCCATCTCTTCCGGTAAAAATACATCATTTTGTTTCACATAGCCTACCTGAATTTGATATCCCAGATCCAAGGGAATGGAGATTATATTGGCGTTCATATAGTTTTTTGGACGATACAGCCTCAACCACCATAACACTTAAAAAAGCTTCGCCAACGGTAACAGACACCGCCAGCGAAGCTTTATTATTTTACTGTCTAATGACCAAATCCACAATCGCATCCTGCTTGTCCAAGGACACGACATGTTTCCCGATGGATTTTCGATCCGAAAGCGGCGCATTTTCCGAGCTGAAATCGTACATAGCTCCTGCTTTCGTCATTGCTTGGAACAAAATAGGTTCCTTGCAATGATAACCGCCAATCAGCATATTACCGTTTGGCTTAACCCGTTTGCCTTCCTTGAATTCGAAGGTTTGAACCCCTTTACCACCACGACTTTGCTGCGGATAATCCAGCAATAAGCTGCGCTTGGCGTAACCAAGATCGGAGACGACCAGAATTTCCCCTTCTTCGCCTTCGACCCACAATGCGGCTATGACTTCATCGTCATCCTTAAGGCTAATACCGCGTACGCCTGCTGATACACGACCCATCGAATTAACTTCCTGCTCGTTAAAACGAATCGCCATCCCTTGAGCCGTAATCAGTGTTATTTCCTGATTGTTCTGACTTACTGTAACCGAGATGACTTCATCGCCATCAGCCACTTTACATGCAGCCACAGCATTCGAACGCTTCGTTTCGTAATCCTTAAGCTCAGTACGCTTGACCTGCCCTCTTTTCGTGACAAACACAAGGCTAGGTCCGGACTCCTCAAAGGACTTAACAGGAATAGCACTTACGATTCGGTCCTCTTTGGCCATCGGTATGACATTCACAATCGCTGTCCCGTTGTCCTTCCACTTAAATTCAGGGATTTGATGGACCGGAAGCAGGAAGTATTGTCCCCGCTGCGTAAAGATCAGAATGTTCTCCAGCGTATCCACATCAAGGATATACTTGATATAGTCGCCTTCCTTTACACCAGAGCCTGTGCGTTCCCCGCCGGATCTTGTAAACGAGAGCATGCTGGTACGCTTGATGTATCCCTCATTGGACAGGGTAACCAATACGTCCTCCTGAGCAACAAGCACCTCCAGGTTTACCTTCAGTTCTTCAACTTCTCCCTGAATTTCTGAACGGCGATCAATACCGTATTTATCGCGAATTTCAAGCAGCTCTTTCTTGATTACAGCAACGAGCTTCTTATCGCTGTCCAAAATACCCCGAAGAACTGAGATTTTCTTCAAAATATCATCGAGCTCTTTTTGAAGCGAAGTAATCTCCAGATTAGTCAGTCGATATAATTGTAAAGTCAGAATCGAATCCGCCTGGCGTTCAGTAAAGCCAAACATCCACTGCAGGTTGTTTTGCGCATCCTGCCGGTTTTTAGACGCTTTAATCGCAGCGATCACTTCGTCCAAAATGTTCAAGGCTTTAACCAAGCCCTCCAGAACGTGGGCGCGATCCTCCATTTTCTCCAGCTCAAACTGGGTACGATGGGTAACAACCTCACGTTGATGCTCGATATAGGCATGCAGCATAGCCTTAAGTCCAAGCTGACGAGGCGCTTTATTTACAATGGCTACCATATTGAAGTTATAAGTAACCTGAAGATCGGTCTTTTTCAATAAATATGCCAAAATACCTGCAGCATCCGCGTCTTTCTTCAATTCCACAACAATTCTAAGTCCATTACGTCCACTCTCGTCACGAACCTCGGCAATTCCGTCAACCTTTTTCTCGAGCCGGATGTTCTCCATTGATGTAACAAGACGGGATTTCACAACCTGATAAGGAATTTCCGTAACTACGATTTGCTGTTTACCACCGCGAAGCGTTTCGATTTCCGTCTTGGAGCGCAGGTAAATCCGACCCTTACCGGACTCGTAAGCATCACGGATGCCTTCTTCCCCCATAATAATGCCGCCTGTAGGAAAATCCGGTCCTTTAACGAAATTACGAATGTCCTCCAAGCTCAGCTCGGGATTTTCCATCACAGCGATACAAGCATCAATGACCTCCCGCAAGTTGTGCGGTGGAATTTCAGTTGCAAAGCCTGCGGAAATACCGCTTACCCCATTAACAAGCAGGTTTGGAAAACGTGATGGCAGTACAACAGGCTCCATAGCCGTATTATCAAAATTGTCCTTAAACGGTACCGTACGCTTCTCAATATCACGGAGCAGCTCCATAGCTATTGGAGACAGTCTGGCTTCCGTATAACGCATTGCTGCAGCCGGGTCATCGTCCTGCGAGCCCCAGTTGCCATGGCCGTCAACAAGCACGTGTCCCATTTTCCAGGGCTGCGCCATCCGCACCATGCCTTCATAAATCGAGGAATCGCCATGAGGATGATAATTACCCATAACGTCCCCAACCGTCTTCGCTGATTTGCGGTACGGCTTATCCGGTGTATTCCCCGAATCGTACATAGCGTATAAAATCCGGCGCTGCACCGGCTTCAAACCGTCGCGAACATCTGGAATAGCGCGGTCCTGAATAATGTATTTGGAATACCGGCCAAAGCGGTCTCCTACGACTTCCTCCAGAAAGGCCGGCAAAAAGTTCTCCATTAAGCTCAAATCAAGTCACCTTCTATTCCTCATACTCCGTAAAATCGACATTTTCCACAATCCAGCGCTTGCGAGGGTCAACCTTATCGCCCATAAGCGTTGATACGCGGCGTTCCGCCTTGGCAGCATCCTCGATCTGCACCTGCAGCATCGTACGTGATTCTGGATTCATCGTCGTTTCCCACAATTGATCCGGGTTCATCTCGCCCAAACCTTTGTATCGCTGAAGCTCAAAATTTTTGCCGAATTCCTTTAAATAATTTTGCAGCTGCTCGTCGCTCCATGCATAACGCACTGTTTCCAGCTTGCCCGAACGGCGTGTAATTTTATAAAGAGGCGGCTGAGCGATATATACTTTTCCCGCATCAATAAGCGGCTTCATATAGCGATAAAAGAACGTAAGCAGCAATACCTGTATGTGCGCTCCATCCGTATCGGCGTCGGTCATGATGATGATCTTGGAATAATTGCTGTCCTCTACGGCGAATTCCGTTCCAATTCCTGCGCCGATAGCCGAAATAATAGCCCGGTACTCATCATTCTTAAGTATGTCAGCGAGCTTGGCCTTCTCCGGATTCATCGGCTTGCCCTTTAAAGGCAAAATGGCCTGTATTTTCGAATCACGCCCTTGCTTCGCAGAACCGCCGGCAGAATCACCTTCCACGATGAACAGCTCATTTCGCGTGAAATCCTTGGATTGAGCCGGAGTCAGCTTACCGCCAAGGTTAGTGCTCTCGCTCCTTTTCTTGCCAGTGCGCATCTCATCACGAGCTTTACGAGCCGCCTCGCGAGCACGGGATGCCTGAATAGCTTTTTTAATCAACGTCTGCGCTACCTGAGGGTTCTCCTCAAGGAACAAAGCCATCTTCTCAGCTACAACAGCATCCACCGTACTTCTCGCGGAAGCGCTACCGAGCTGGTCCTTCGTCTGACCGACAAACTCGACCTCAGCCATTTTGACGCTGATGACAGCCATCATGCCCTCACGCAAATCGTTGCCTTCGAGATTCTTCTCTTTTTCTTTCAGAAAAGCATTTTTACGCGCATAGTCGTTCATAACACGAGTATAAGCCGTCTTGAAGCCTGTCTCATGCGTACCGCCACCGCGCGTTGGAATCGAGTTAACGAACGAAACCAGCGTCTCCGTATAGCCTGCATTGTACTGCAGAGCTACCTCAACCTCAATCTCATCCCGTTCAGCATAAAAATGTACGACGTCGTGCAAAACGTCCTTTCCGTCGTTCAGGAATTCGACGAACTGACTGGCTCCACCCTCATAAAAGAACTCATCTGAACGATCTGACCGCTCATCCTTCAGCGTGACCTTCAGACCGGAATTCAGAAAAGCGATCTCCTGCAATCTCTCTGCCAAGGTGTCGTAGTTCAGTCCAATTCCGTTCACAAACACGCGAATATCCGGCTTGAAGGTTACCTTCGTTCCGGTTCTATTCGTATTGCCGAGCACCTCAAGTCCTGTAACAGGCTCTCCGACATGCTCTACACCCTTCTTATCCACCCAGTATTCGAAGCGCATGCGATGAATTTTGCCTTCGCGAAAAATTTCGACCTCAAGCCACTCGGACAGCGCGTTCGTTACTGAAGCACCAACGCCGTGCAACCCGCCGGACTTCTTATAGCCCGATCCGCCGAATTTACCGCCGGCATGCAGTATCGTATAAACAACCTGCGGTGTTGGTATTCCTGTCTTATGCATTCCTGTTGGAATGCCTCGTCCATTATCAAAAACGGTCACTGAACCGTCCTTGTTCAAGGTAATGTCGATTTTAGAACAATACTTCGCCAAATGCTCGTCGACAGCATTATCAACAATCTCCCATACCAGATGATGAAGTCCCGACGAGCTCGTACTACCGATATACATACCTGGTCGTTTGCGTACCGCAACAAGCCCTTCGAGCACTTGAATGTCGTCCGCGTCGTATCCCGAAGCCGCATGGCCATTCCCGGCCTTAGAGGCGTCTTCGAACAAATCGATTTGTTCCGCCATTCATGCTCCCCCTTTATACTTCTTTATGTAGGTCTCCTACACTCATAATGCAAACAGATGTTTTGTTATACTTGTCCATTTTAATTCAATATATCCTGTTTCGTAAAGACAAGGAATGAAACTACCAATGAACAAGCCCCCCAAATCGCCAGAACGGCCAAGGAAAAACCGAGTGTCATTCCTTCGATTGGCGCCGGTGTTCCGGCCAAATAATTCGTAAGCCCAAGATTTACCATGAATAAATATTTCGCGCTGGTCCATGCAGAAGCCATATTGGACAAAATATTGCCCGCAATCAATGCAGCCATCATAATGACGATGCTGGCCGACGTGCTTCTAACGAGCACCGACACCATAAAGGCGAGTATCGCCACAATGACTCCAACGAACCAGATCAGCCCGGTCTGCATGAACAGGTATTTCCACTGCGGCACGCTATGCACTGTCGATAAATCAACCTCTGAGCCATTTAGCTGAAAGCCGGTAAAAACGGGCATATTTAAGCCTTCATAACCAAAAAACAGACCGGAAATGAGATAGCAAATGACTACGGTGCTTACAACTGTAAGCGACACAAACATAAGCAGTGTTATTAGCTTGCTTAGCAGCACCTTCCACCTTCGAACCGGCCGGGTCAGCAGCATTTTTACCGTTCCTGCAGTTCGTTCGGATGATACTATGTCAGAGCCTATCCCCATAATGAGCAGCGGAATAAAAAGCGTTGCCGCATTATTCAAAAATTCCCTCGTAAAAGAAACGCCTCCCGGCTCGGCCGGATTAACATCGTGCTCCAAATAATATTTCATTTGCTGAATGTATATTTTACGGTACTTTTTCCATTCCTCAGGCACTCTGTCGCTCCCCAGTGAATTCTGGTTATCTGTAATCGCCTGCTGTACCTCTCTTCTCCAATCATTTCCATACTTCTCCCGTTTGCTCTCCGATTCACGAAGCTGGGCATACGTAAATAGCGGTACAAGCACGAGCAGGACGAGCAATATGACGTAAAAACGTTTTTTTCGAATCATTTTGATCGTTTCATTTTTAACCAGCGGCAGTATGTTAATCAATCTTCTCACCATCCGTCATTTCGAGGAACAGCTGCTCCAGTGTGGGTGTAATTTTCTGCACAGCTCTTACCGAAATGTTCTCACTAATCAGCGTAGGAACGATATCCGGTATATCTTCATGAGCCATTTGAGTCACGATAGCATGACATCCAATAGCAGCGATAGCAGCATGATCAAGCACTTTTTCCGCATCCTCCACAATAGTTACGCCAGCTTGCCGGAGCAGCTTTTCCCCATGCTCGTGAGGCGCAAGCTCCCATATGACATAGCTGGAGCTGCCTTCGATCAGCTCATTTACGGTACCAACTGCGAGTACTTTGCCCCGGCTTATGATCGCCACCCTGTCGCACAGAAGCTGAATTTCACTTAACAGGTGGCTTGATACGAATACAGCCATTCCTTCATCGGCCAGTCTGCGAATAAATCCCCTTAGCTCATGAATTCCTTTCGGGTCAAGACCATTCGTCGGCTCGTCCAAGATCAACAGCTTTGGCCTGCCCAATAACGCCTGTGCTATGCCTAGCCGCTGACGCATGCCTAACGAATAGGTTTTCACTTTATCATGAATCCGTCCTTCAAGGTCCACAAGCCTTGTAACTTCCGCGATACGCGCCTGATCCACATCAGGCATCATTCTCGCGAACTGCTCAAGGTTCTCCCATCCCGTCAGATAACTGTACACTTCAGGATTTTCCACAATTGAGCCAACATATGCAAGTGCACGCTCAGGCTCTCTATGTACCTCATAACCGCAAATGGAAACATGCCCTTCCGTTGGCGTAATTAAATCAACGAGCATGCGAATTGTAGTTGTTTTTCCTGCTCCATTGGGACCGAGAAATCCGAATACCTCTCCTTCTTTAACATCAAAAGTGACGTCTTGAACGATCCACTGTTTTCCGATCTTCTTCTTCAAGGCTTCAACCGATAACACAATCTGTCGCTCTGAATCGACTGCTGCTCCGTTCGCAGACATGACCTTCACTCCTTATGCACATTCATTTAGGGGGGATCGCTAATCCTTGTACAATCCGCTCAGCGATTAACTGGTAACCATCTCCATTAGGATGAAAATGATCGCTCGATAAATAACGGGAGCTGTTGTTCATGTATAAATCGTAGGTAGGTACAATAAGCGAGCCTTCGTAGGCATCCATAGCACCGGAGGCCATCAAATTCCAAGAGCTTACCGCCTTGTTTCCGATGTCGCGCATCCCCTCAAGCTCAGAAAATGGATTGTATAGACCAACATACACGAGTTTCGCCGAGTTATTGATTTCATGCAGCTTCGCCAAAATGTCCTTGAAATGATCCCCCGCCTTCTTGACCTGCTCCTCAAGCTCTTCCTCGGAGGGTAATTCCTCTCCGCTCAAGAGTGCATTTCCATCAAAAAGATCATTACCGCCAATCGATAATATAATTACCCCGGCTTGCTTCAGTGAGTATTGAACACCCTTTTCGTCAAGCAATGGCAAAAGTTTGGTTGAAGTGAGACCGTTAATTCCTAAATTGTTAATTAATATCGACTCAGTTCCCTGTTGATTCAACAGTTCTACCGTTCTTTTGGCAAACCCGCGTCCCGTATCGTCACCCGTGCCCTTGGCAAGCGAATCCCCAATGGACGTGACATCAAAATGATTATTATTTTGAGAAGCTGCCATATGGTTTGGCTCGGGAGATGCTTGTGACTGCTCTTCTCCTTGCATTGGTCTCGTAATATCCTTTACAGCAAATAAAAATCCCAGAACCAGGAGCACTGTTGATATGGCGGACAGCATACCGGTAATCCGCCACATTCGGGATGTTGTATTCATCGTCTTCCCCCTTCGCTCGCATATGACAATAAGATAATCCTTCTGCAAGCAAGATGCAAATTACCTAAATGATGCACAAAGAACCTGGCCATTTATGACCAGGTCCTTCTACTTCTATTCATCGAATTCCTCATCGTCGACCCCGCCTGCTGATTTTACCGAATCCGGATTTCTTTTTAGGCTTGGTGATCGATTTTTTGGGTGAATCAAACCAGCTGGAGCTGCTGTCCTTAGACTTAGAAATACTCCCGCGAGATGAATCCTTTGTGCTGCTATCCGATTTCCGCGAGAAAATGCTGTCTCCTGATCCGACAGAATCAGAGCTATCCGTTCCTCTTCTAATTAAGCTGCCTTTCTTCTTTACAGTGAGCGGCGCAGTAATCTTCTTATCTACATCGGTCGCCTGCTTATAGCTCCCTTGCTTCGGTTGATATACATCTTTGCTAGAATATCCCCGATACTTACCTCCGCCATCTAGTGAATCGAACAAGCTTCCTAACAAACTGGCCGTTATATATCCTTGAAGAAAGCTGTTATCATAGTTGTTACGGACGTATTCCTCGGAATCTATTTCAATCAGTGTATCCTCCGGTTTGTCCGGGTCCCGCTGCAGGTGGTGCCACTCATTGCTGTATACGAGAAACATCCGCTCGGAATCTTCCGCTGAGATTTGCTTCGGTGTCCGCTGCTCCTCAAGCGCCTTAGCGACTTCCGGTACTGTCTGGTTTGCGGCCCTGTACACATAAGAGGTAGCATTGCCGTCCTTATTAACCGACTCCAAAGGATAAGACTCACTAACGGCCGAGGACATCCCGCAGCCGCTCAGCAGAGAAACAATTAAACTTATTGCGAGTAACCATTTTATTGATAAAATCGAGCGTGCTTTCACATGAACCACTCCTAGTTCGCTCTAATCACTTTTACATCCGCAGAAATTATTTTTTCACCTTCGTACAGCATAAATCTACCATTCATCCATTCGATTCTTACCAGAGCATTCCGGTCAGATTGATACTGCCATACATGCTGCTCTCCGCCCTGCATAAAGGGAGTTCGACCATTTGCATCTACATGACCGATATACTCCTCTTCCATAAAAAATAATGTATCATCAAGCTCAAGCTCAGTAGGAACCTCAGCAGGATTGTCGAGTCGACCATCAATCGGTTGATAGAGTTGATATTGGAGAGCTTCTCTCTCCTCTATATACAAGTAACTCAGATCCTTGCCGTCCATTAGCGTGAGCATCACTGCATTCCGGCTGCGATTATGAATTCTACCAACTACCTCATAAGTAACGAGTGAAACTTCGCAAATATCTCCAGGCGTTAACCCTAGCATACTTTTCTCAGCCTTGGGAGGCTCCTGCTTAGCGAACAAATTTCGAACCCTTCTCCATACGTTACTCATTTATAAATCCCTCTTCTTCTTATTGATGTATGTTTTGCAGAGACTTCTTCCGTGAATCTCTTACAGACAAGCTGAAATAATCAGCGCGCCTACGATATGCAAAGCTCCGGAGAATAGTCCGAATCCCAGTTTTCCCTGCTGCGTACCGGCCTCAAGGTCAAATTTAGCACCAATCTTCAGCAGATAATGAACAAGATGCTCAAGCACCAATAGGATAATAAACGAAACCACAGAGACAACGATTGCTTCTAGAAGGTTATTTGAGGTCGAAATGGAAGATGATAAAATATACCCCTGTGCAAACAGCTTCATGATCATTCTGGAAGTCACGGCCATATTACCGTTTTTAACTTCCTCAAAATCCCGGTATTTCGTAAAAAGCGAATCAACAAACATTAATACACAAAGTAGAACCGCTCCGACTAGCGTCCATACCGTGATCCCGATCAAAATATTAAAATCCATTCTGGTCCCTCCGATTTATCATATATCATCCAAACAAAAACGAAGGAGAGACTTGTTGCGAGTTCCCCTTCGCCTTGTGATGAATCCGTCATGCAGATGTATTATTGCTTGTCTTCGTATTGCTTCATCAGTGCTGCGAGCTCATCTTCCACTTCTTTGTCCGTTCCGAGCTTCTCAAATTCATCGTCAAGACTTGCAGATTTTGAATTCAACTCATTGCTTGCTTCGGCTTGCGCTTCCATTTGCAGCATTTTGTCTTCCATGCGTTTCAGACCGTTAGCTGCGGAATCGGAGCTGAAGCCATTCATCGCTTTGTTAATTTCTGTCTGAGCCTTAGCCGCGTTATAGCGAGCTACCAGCGTTTCACGTTTATTTTTCATTTCAGTCAGCTGCTTGCGCATTTCTTCAAGCTTGCCGCGAAGCTGGTCAGCAGATGCTTTATTGGAATCGTAGTTCACTTTGTATTCATTCATCTTCGTCTCAGCTGCTTTTTTCTCTTCCAAAGCGCGGCGAGCCAAGTCTACGTTTTGCGCTTGCGCGGCTGTATGAGCCTGATCCGTACGTTTTTTTACAAGCGCCTCTTGCTCTTCATACAACAGCTTGAATTTTTTCTCGATCGCGATTTGTGCTGCAACAGCCTTTTCTGCGTCCTCCAAGTCTTCCTGCATATCACGAATGTACTGGTCTGTTAATTTGATCGGATCTTCTGCTTTATCAATGAGAGCATTAATGTTGGACATCGTTAAATCACGTAATCTTTTAAAAATGGACATGTATCTGTTCCTCCTAATAAATCAAATTTTGATTTGTTTTATGATTAATGTTTACGTTGCAGCTTTGACAAGGTTTCATTCCTCAGCAAAAAATTTCTATATTAAATACAAAACCGCCCAAGCTTGTAGCTTGAAGCGGTTCGTGCATCATTGTTTTCAGTTGTTTTTGTTATTTTCCGATAAATTCTTGAACCCAATACCCGTTGTAATACCCCACACCTATTAATTTATAATTGGAGTTCAGTATGTTAGCTTTATGGCCCGGGCTGTTCATCCAATCTTTCACGACCTCTTCAGCACTTTTCTGACCCTTGGCAATATTCTCTCCAGCATATCGATATGTAATATTATAAGCATCCATCATATCAAATGGAGATCCAAATACCGGCGAGGTATGGCTGAAATATTGATTTTTGTACATATCAATCGCCTTGTCCTTAGCCATTTTAGTCAGATTCGTATGCACGATAAGCGGTTTAAGACCAGCAGTTTCCCGTTCCTTATTCACCAAAGATACCACTTTTGCTGCACGCTCATTCTGAATTTGGGTATAGATGGCTGCCATAGATTTTGGCGCTGCTGCGCTTACATTTCCACCGCCAGGCGGATTCATACCTAGCGACGCCGTAAAGAGAGAGAGTAGCAAGCCAGCTGAAGCCCATCTCATGGTTCTCTTCTTCATGTTACTTCTCCTCCTTATGCTTGTTTAGCTCATATGAGAAGGCCTTGTCACATCATAACATGAGAGGATATCACCCTGCATAAGAAATTTGTGGAAAACATAATATACTGCCGAATTTTTTCATTTAAAGTCAGTAGCGTTCTCCTTCGTCAGCTTTTGATACGGTATCCATATATACTGCCTGTCTGTAATCTCGAATCCCAGAGCTTCATCCTTGATTACACTACCTTTTGCAAGCAGTGAAGCTAGCATAACTGCCGCTTTTCCCTGGTTTTCAGAATCATTCAGAACGGTGCCCAGCATCGTTCCTTGCTTTAATGCCTGAAGAGCAGGAGCAGTTGCATCAACACCTACTACTGGCATATATTTATCTCCGGTGAAATAGCCTGCCTCCTTCAACGCATCAATCGCTCCCAGAGCCATATCATCGTTGTTGGCGAACACAGCTTCGATCTCGTCACCCTTAGCCTTGAGGAACGCCGCCATTTTCTCCTTAGCCTTCTCACGAACCCACATAGCCGTATCCTCTTGCAATTTTTCCACCCGTATCCCCGCATCTTCTACTGCCTGTATAGAGAATTGAGTTCGCAGCTCGGCATCCTGATGACCTGGCTCACCTTTCAGCATGACATATTGCAGTACATTATCACCGTTCTTATCGGCTTCGGGATGTGTTTTCCAATAGTCCACAATAATTTGTCCGGACATCGTACCCGATTCCTCCGCTTTTGCCCCGATGTAATACACCCTGCTCCATTTTTTCATGTCCTCAGGTAGCGGCTCGCGATTCAGAAAAACAACCGGAGTATCCATCGCCTTCGCTTTATCAATAATGACCCCTGCGGCTGTTCGATCCACGGGGTTTACGATCAGAGCCTCCATATTCTTTGTCAAAAACGAGTCGATTTGGCTGTTCTGTGTAGGCTGGGAATTTTGACTGTCCACGATATCCAGCTTCGCAATACCTCTCGCGTTGCTCTCGATCGAATCTCGCACACCAACCATAAAAGTGTCTTCAAACTTATAGATTGCTACACCGATTTTGCTTGTCGCTCCGCCGGGTCCATATTCGTTTCCGTCTCTGGAGCACCCTCCCAGAAAAGCAGCAGCCAAAGCAGCTGTCAGCATAATAGAAGCTGATTTTTTCATATTCATCATACCTCCTGGAGCATTCTCGGTTCCATTTCTGTGAACCTCTATTTGACGAAAGGAAACAGCAGCTTCTGATTTTCCGGCCACAGCATATTGTCCAGATCAATCAGCTTTGTATCTGTAGGAATTTTATCCTCCAGCTTCTCTCCATGGGCAGCCTCTACGGCAGCACGTACAGCCAAATATCCATTGTTGAACGGATTCTGGACTACCATGGCCTGAACCGTCTCCTCCTGCAGGAGCTCCAGCATTTCAGGCGGATTATCGAACGTGATCATTTTAATTTTGCCACCGTAGTTCAATTCTTTAACGGCTCTTCCAGCTCCGATAGAGGCTTCCGCATTTAGCGCTACGATACCATCCAGCTCGGGGTAGTGAGTAAGCATTTCCTTCGTTTGCTTATAGGCCAGCCACTCATCCGACCCGCAGTATTTGATATCTATCACTCTAATATCAGGAAATCTAGCGATATAATCCAGAAATCCTTCTTCCCGCTGATCGGCATTTTTTGCACCAAGCACGAAGTTGATAATACCTATTTCGCCTTTTTCCCCGGTCAACTGCACCAGTCGCTCTGCCGCCTTTTGACCTGCTTCGTAATTGTTGGTGCCTACGTAGCTCTTTACTTTGGCGGAAGCAACCTCCGAATCCATTGAAATGACCGGAATATTATAGTACGAGGTTCTGTCAGTCACTTGACCGAGTGCCTCATAATTGGAGGCAGCTAGAATAATAGCATCTGGCTTTCTCTCAATCGACTGCTCCATCAATTCAATTTGGCCCTTATAGTCACTTTCATTGTCCGGTGCGATAAAATTAAGCTTAACATTATACTCCTTGGCAGCTACCTCGGCGCCCATCTTGATCGTGTTCCAGTAGTCTCCCCAATCCCGCTTCACGATCATATCAACGACGAGCACCTTGTCTTCATCCAGCAGCTTCGAACGGGTCGAACAGGAGGCTAGCAGGGTCAAGGAAAGCATGATTAAAATGAATGAAACGAGCAGAGAAATTCGATTATTCCGTCTCATCGTTCATTCCCCCTTGTCCTGAGCGATCCATTCGTTCAACGGGAATCTTTATCGTGACTATTGTTCCCTCTTCAGGCTCACTTTCGTAATGCAAACCGTAGGACGATCCATAATATAAGGAGATGCGCTCCTGAACATTAATGACTCCAACGCCTGAGCCTCGATCACTTCGAGCTGTGCCCTTCAGTATTCCCTGAACCGTTTTCTCGTCCATCCCGATCCCGTTATCACTGATTTTGAACTCCACATGATCCTCTACAATAGACACTGCAATTTCAATAAACCCGGGCTCGGCCGATTTCTCAATCCCATGGTGAATCGCATTCTCAACAAGCGGCTGCAAAATCAATTTTAAGGTCAGACATTGCAGCACATCATCATCGGCTTTTATTTCGTAGCGAAATTTATTTTTAAATCGGATGGTTTGAATGATCAAATAGTGACGAATATGCTCCAGCTCATCAGCAACCGAAATAATGTTATCCCCTTTACTGAGACTGATACGGAAAAATCGTGAGAGCGAAGTAATTGTCGTTACTACCTCTTCATTTCTCCCCGTCTCAGCCATGCGGGTGACTGAATTCAACGTATTGTATAGAAAATGCGGATTAATTTGCGACTGCAGCACATTGAGCTCACTCTTGCGCTTGGCTTCCTGCTCCTGAATATTCTGATCCATCAGCTCCCGAATCCGCCTTAGCATCAGATTGAAGCGCTTGGATAGCTGCTCGACCTCGTACGCTCCTTTGACATACACGCTTGTGCCAAAATCGCCCTTTTCCACCATCTTCACAGATTTCTCCAATCTCGTAATGGGCTGTGAAATTTTGGCGGATAAATATAAGTTGATAATCAAAATAATGGCTAACGCTACTATTAGAAAACGATACAAAAAATCGCTGAGCTCCTGCCTGGTCGTCAAAAATTCATCGGCATAAGCGACGCCAACAATTTTCCAGCCAGCCGGCTTAACCTGCTGAATGGTGATGATTCGCTGCTCGCCATCCATATCATCCTGGTAGCTGCCGTAAGTATAATTTAGTACCGGCTCCAGATTTTCATACTTCAGTCCGGCATATATTAACTGCTGCTGAGGATGATAGACGATATTCCCGACCGCATCGATGATATATACATATCCCTTTTTACCAAGGCTAACTCTTTGGCTAAGCTCATCAATCGTACGGAAATTAATATCAATGACGAGCACACCTTGTTTGACGGAGAATTGATCCCGGTACGAAATCGTCTTGCTCATGGATACAACCCATCGATAATCCGATTTGAACAAATTTTGTATGTGGGGCGGAGTAAACTGCAAAATGCCAGGGTTTTGCTCAGCCGATTCGAACCAAATTTGATCCGTCAGCTTCGTATTTTTACGCATCGGAAGTGAAGGCGTATTGCTCACAAGCTTGCCCTCCTCTGTAAAAAGAGCAATGGAAACAAGGTCGGCCCGGGTAGTCAAAATAGTCTCAAGCTGATCCCTAAGCTGCTGATCATTTCGAAGATCAGACACCTCACTTACCTTCTCCTCAACCACCTCAAAAACATCCTCCATCCCCGTAACATACAATTCAAGATTGGAGTTCACCTGCTGAATAATCTGGCTGATCGTTAAGTAAGTATTCTCCTCCGCCGCTTTTGAGAATCGATTAAACAATAAAGCGCTTACCGAAAGAACGACCACTAATGTCATAGTAATGGACGAGACCGAGATTAACACCTGGATTTTGCGAACATGAAATCTTTTGAAGAATCCCGTGATTGCCGTCCACCATCTCATAGCGTTTTCGCTCCACTCCTGTATTCCTTAGGAGATATGCCAAACCTCTTTCTGAAGCAAAAGCTAAAATAATTCGGATCTGCATAGCCTACCTGATCTGCAATTTCAAAAGCTTTAAGGTCTGTCAAACGCAGTAGATTTTGCGCTGCCTCCATACGAACATTCATCAAATAGTTAACAAAAGTAAGCTTGGTCTCTTTCTTGAATATGCTGCTAAAATAGCCCGTGCTAATGTGAAGCTGCTTGCACACTTTGGTTATCGTGAGATCCTGCTCGCCATAATGCTCTCTGATGTACTCCTTTGCTTCATCTACTAACAGGTTATAGCTGCTTTGGCGTTGGGATGCGATTGAATTTTTTAATTCCATGCACATAGCCAGAAACCATGATTTCGCCTCAACAGCATTCGTGAATTTGGACAATTGTGTGAGAAAGAGCAGTCCCCCGTCAAACAATTGCTCCAAATCCACATGAACCTCTTGTGCAGCTTTAATAACCGCTGTAAGCATCATAAGCATATACATATGAAAATCCTGAAGGCTTATTTTGCTATCGACAACTCCGGCAAACAGCTCGTCAAGCAGCTGTATGAGCTCTTCATCCCCGCCCACCTTTAAGCAGCGAATCAATTCCTTTTCCTTTGTCTCGTCAAAAGTAATCGTTGGAAATTGCCGGGATTCCACATCCTCGATCCAAATCACTTTATTGCTGCCTAAAATCACCCTGTAGTCGAGCGCCCGCTCGGCCTCCTGAAATGAAAGATACACCCTGTCAATATCGGAAATGGAAGATCCAACTCCGATTGTGACCGTAAGCTTCAAATAACGCTCAACATTAAATCTGATCTCCTCGAGCAAATTTAACGTTGGAGTTAATCCCCCGTTTAATTCCCCACTGGTAACGTTCCCAAAAACACTAAAAAGCACCACCTCATCATGGTAAATGAACACTTTATCCTGTGGATTTCGCTGTATCACCTCATCAACAATGTTCAAAATAGCAAACAGTTGAAGCTGAGTATCAGCTGTGTCTCGCAGTGACAAAGTTCCTTCTGCCGCTTCTGATCCTGTTTGATCCATGGCTCGAGTTACAAGCGAATCGATCCTGATAACCGAAACTACGTATGCCCCGCCCTTCAAATTCAAGTCATAATGCTGACTCTTTTCACGAATCTCTCTTAGCTCCAGCTTTCTGGTAACTAGAGAAGATAGAAACAGGTTCCGAAGTATAGGAAGGTTGCTTCGATAATGCTCTGTGAGCAGCTGAACATTTTCTTTAGCAGCTAATTCCTCATCCAACTGGTTTTTAACCTTATCTAAAACAGCGGCAAGTTCACCTGCGGAGAAGGGCTTCAGGATATATTCATCTATACCCAGCCGAATAGCCTTTTGGGCATACTCGAATTCTTCATACCCGGTTAAAATAATTATTTTGGTAGCAGGATAATGCTCCCTGATCCATTCCGATAATTCTAAACCATTCATGAAAGGCATTTGAATGTCGGTTACAACAACATCCGGGACATGCTTCTCTACTATTTCAGAAGCTTCCCTGCCATTTTCGGCCGTATCCATAATGTCATAGCCAAGACTCGTCCAATCAATTAACTCAAGTAATCCTTCTCTTACATCTTCCTCATCATCAACTAGAATCAGCTTATACATGAATGATCATCCTTTGCCCGGCATAGCCTCAATTTCACCCAGATTTTATCCTATAAATTGTAGAATGTAAATTGCGATAATTAATCGTTTACGGATCTCCTCGACCTAAGTCCAGTTAAAATTCCGTCTTTGGACTATTTCATTGTTTCACTAAAAGCTATACCATGTTAATATCAAATTGGAAATATATACGAAAAAAGTTAACGGCGGGTTGAATAAAATGAAAAAAGACCATCAAATCTTTATTCTACTAAGTAATCCAACAACAATAATTGCAAAGATGATCGGCCTATATACGAGAGCGCCTTATAACCACGCATCCATAGCGTTTGATCCCGAGCTTCAGGATGTGTACAGCTTCGGCAGAAAACATCCTCTTATTCCCGTCATTGGCGGTTTTATTAAGGAGGATATTTACTCCGGTTTTTTTGAGAAAGCCTCTTGTGCCGTATATAGCTGTTCTGTAAGTAAAGCGACATATGATAAAATCAGATCCTTAGTTAAGCAAATCGAGGAAAATAAAGACATGTATAGCTACAACTTTCTAGGTATTCTGGGAGTAATCCTCAATATCGAGCTTGGCAGGGATAAAACTTATTTCTGTTCACAGTTTGTTAGCAGTGTATTTCAAATGGCAGGAGTTAATCTATTAGACAAATCAGCAGGCCTGACTACACCGGAGGATTTGTCCACCAGCTCAGTTCTAAAGCTTGCGTTTCGCGGAAATATGGAGACATACCGTAGAATGTACTGTTACCGTTCTAAACTAGCTGCTGTTGAGCAGCCTCACTTTTACATTGCAAATTAATGTTTTATCCGAATTCTATTATTTTCCTAACAAAATGGCAGTCCCGCAGGTGAATGTTCACCAGCAAGACTGCCCGTATCATTTTCAATATATTACTTAATTGCGATGTGTCGTGTAAATTCCGCCTAAGACAATTCCTTGCTTAAGTGATAGCCAAAGCATGTAAAACCATGGTTTTCGTAAAACGATTTTGCGGTAGTTCTTCCTTCTGTTTTGGCGATGGAAACAAAAAGCTCCGAGCTGCCTCTCTCTTTGCCCCAAGCTTCCGCCTCATTAATCAGCCGGTCACCAATACCGGCTCTCCGATGATCCTCGTCAACAATTAGCGCGGTGATGCGCGTTACAGGCACTGTCATATCATGTGTCTGATGCATTCCCAAGAAGATTGTACCGACAACGGCTCCCTCAAGCTCAGCCACAAAACTGCACTGAGTTGGATGACCTTCCAGCAAAGCAAGGCGCTCTTTAAGCACGCCCGGTGTAGTTGGATAGCGAAGCTGTCTCATGAGAGAAAGCATAGGAAGAGCATCTCCACTGCAACTTTTACGGATTACTAACGCTGGAGCACACACCTGACTACTCAATTGGACCAATCCACCTTTAATAAATTTGCCGCTTGCTTCGCGCGGCTGCGGGCTGTTTCAACCTCATCAGCTGCACTAAGTGCAACCGCCATCCGTCGACCCGGTTTACTGAGCGGTTTGCCAAATACCCGGATTTGCGTTCTTGGCAGAGCTAATGCCTCATTCATACCGGCGATTTGGAAATCCTCACCTTCACGATCTGCCTTTAACGTGGCTGATGCTCCGGGAGTTAACAACTGCACAGACGGAATTGGAAAACCTAGAATAGCTCGAACATGAAGTGCAAATTCCGACATATCCTGCGTCACCATTGTGACCATACCTGTGTCATGCGGTCTTGGAGACACCTCACTGAAGACGATGCCGCTATCTGTCACGAAGAGCTCTACTCCAAACAGACCATATCCTCCCAGAGCGTCAGTGATCTTTCTGGCGATAAGCTCCGCTTCGCTCAATTGCTCAGGACTCAGAACATGCGGCTGCCATGATTCCACATAATCGCCATCCTTCTGAATATGGCCGATTGGCGGGCAGAAAATCGTTCCGGACACAGAACGAACCGTTAACAAAGTAATCTCACTGACAAACGGGACGAAGACTTCCACGATGACTCGCATCTTCTTGGCTCTTGCCCCTTCCAAAGCGATATTCCAGCAAGAGGAAACATCCTCTTGCTGTCTGCATACGCTCTGTCCTTTTCCAGATGAGCTCATTAACGGTTTAATAACACACGGAACTCCAATTTCCGCCACGGCGGCTTCAAGCTCCTCTAAACTATTCGCAAAACGATAATTGGCGGTAGGTAGTCCCAATTCCTCGCTTGCGAGTCTGCGAATACCTTCACGGTCCATCGTCAGCAGCGCTGCCGTAGCCGTTGGAATGACATGAAAGCCTTCCTTCTCCAGTTCAACAAGAACCGAAGTTGCTATAGCTTCAATCTCAGGGACTATTAGGTCCGGTGAAACCTGAACAATAAGAGACTTCAGAGCCACTCCGTCCAACATATCAAGCACATACGATTCATGCGCAACACCCATTGCAGGCGCATTCTCATAGCGATCAACGACGATTGTACGCACACCTAAACGCTGTGCTTCGATGATCACCTCTTTACCAAGTTCCCCTCCGCCGAGCAGCATGATGCTCTTGGCGTTCTTCGATACAGGAGCACCCCACATGAGTATTGAAATCCCCCTTGTTCTTAGTTGATCTTTTTCTATTTTCGGTTTTTATGACGGAGAAAGCAACCCTTTGTCGAAGAAAATAGCTAAAATTAGAGAAAAAGTTACAAAAAACGAAACTGGGCGGTTACAAGTCCATAATAGATTCCCTTATATTGCATCAATTGTTCATGTGAGCCAGTCTCTTTGATTTCTCCGTGGTCTAGAACTATGATTTTGTCTGCACTTCTAATGGTAGACAATCTATGTGCAACGATAAATGAGGTTCTTCCTTTCAGCAGCACGTTTAGCGCAGACTGTATTTTCAATTCTGTCTCTGTGTCGATGCTTGCGGTGGCTTCATCCAAAATGAGAATTCGTGGATTAGCCAGCAAGGCGCGAGCGAATGAAAGCAACTGTCTCTGCCCCATAGACAGTACATTTCCCCGTTCCTCAACCTCTGTATTGTAGCCAGCAGGGAGCCTTGTAATGAAATCATGCGCACCTACAGCTTTTGCCGCGTCCATGATTTCTTCATCCGTTGCATCCAGACGACCAAAGCGAATGTTATCCCGGATGCTGCCTGAGAAAATAAACGTATCCTGCAGCACAATTCCGATTTGACTGCGAAGGCTTTCAACAGTCACATCCCTGATATCATTACCATCGATGACTACAGCCCCTTCTGTCGTATCGTAGAATCTGCTGATCAGATTAATAATTGTACTTTTTCCCGAGCCCGTGTGACCTACTAAAGCGATGGATTGACCTGAAGCTACATCAAGATCTATTCCTTTTAGGGCTGGACGTCCTGGTTCATATTCGAATACAACGTGCTTGAAATTAATGTTGCCTGCAATCGTCGGCATCGGCACGGCTCCCGGCTTGTCAGCAATGCTCGGCTCCTCGTCCATGAACTCGAAAATACGTTCAGATGAAGCCATTGCCACAAGGAGCTGATTGTACATTTGTCCAAGACGGTTAATAGGGTCCCAGAAGTTGCCTACATAGTTGCTGAAAGCGACCAGCAAGCCGATGGTTAATTCACCGGATTGGATCAGGTATGCACCTAACATAAACAAAATAAATGTCCCGACACCTCCGGTTACTTCAATAATCGGTCCAAATGCCTGGTTCATTGCAGATGCCTTATCCCACGATTTTTTACTGTCCATGTTCATGGCATCGAAATAACGCATATTCTCTTGCTCTTGCGTATAAGCCTGAGTTACACGAATCCCTTGAATCGACTCATTGAGATGGGAGTTGATCCGGGAGTTTTTCATACGTACCTCTTGCCAAGCCATCCGGATTTTTTGTCTTAGCTTCGTAGAAACCAGGAACATGATCGGAACCGTAACCATCACAGCCAATCCAAGCTTCCAGTTAATCAAGAGCAATATGACAACGATTCCCGCTAACTGGACGCAGTCGATCATTAGGTTAACTACACCATTCGTGAACAAATCCTGTAGTGAATTGACGTCATTCGTGACCCTTACGAGCACAGATCCTGCAGGTCTTTTATCAAAAAACTTGAAGGACAGCTTCTGAATATGTCTGAACAGCTCTGACCGTAGATCATAGATGACCCTTTGACCAATGATGTTCGTATACTTAATTCGATACACGCCAGCAGCCCACTGAATGATATAAAGAATCAGGACAGCCGCAGTCAGAGAGTACAGCAGCGTAAGACTAGTGTTCCCATCTGCCGGGGCTATCGCTTTATCGATCGCAATACTTGTTAAGAAGGGAACAGTAAGCTTTGTAATCGTCCCCAGTATCGTCATCACGATAACTAAAGGCATCATTTGCTTGGCATATGGCTTCATGTAAGCGAACAATCTGCGAAATTGTTTCCAATCAAACGCCTTATCAATCACCTCATCATCCTGATAGACAAATCGATTCTCGATGCTGCTTTTTTTCGTTGCTTTGGTTTGTGCTTGCTGCTGGTCAGTATTAAGCTCTGCATTCATTACAGCTTCGCCTCCCCTTTGTTTCCTTCCTCATCGGACATTTTGTTTAAATGGTCTGCATATTGAATGTGGTATACATCCTGATAAGGCCCGGAAACCTGAATCAGCTCCTCGTGTGTTCCACGCTGCACAACACGCCCTTCATCCAACACCAATATTTCATCCGCATGCCGAAGCGACGAAATTCGATGGGCAATAATGAACGTTGTACGTCCCTTCATCACTTCCTGAAACCCGGATTGAATCTCATGCTCTGTCTCCATATCTACAGCGCTGGTGGCATCGTCCAGGATGAGGATTTTAGGATCTTTTAGCAGCGCTCTTGCGATCGCTATCCGCTGCTTCTGTCCGCCTGACAGCCCCATCCCCCGTTCACCAACTACCGTGTTATAACCATCAGGCAGCTCCATAATAAAATCATGTGCCTGAGCAAGCTTCGCTGCACGAACAATTTCATCCAAGCTTACATCGGCCATGCCATAGCAAATATTGTTGCGAATGCTTGAGGAGAACAGGAAGGTCTCTTGGAAAACCGTAGCGATCTGCCGTCTCAGACTCTGAATGCTTATTTCCCGTACATCACGGCCATCAAGCCGTATAGTACCTTCGCTCACATTGTAGGCTCTCATTAACAATTGAATAATCGTCGATTTGCCTGAGCCGGTACCGCCCAGAAAACCTATAACAGACCCTCTCGGGGCATCAAAATGAATGTCAACAACCGCCGGCATTTTGTTTCCATATGCAAAGGTGACATGGTCAAATTCAACATGACCTTGAACTTGTTCTGATACTAGAGAAACGGCATGCTCTTCATCATGCACATCAATCGTTTGATTCAATATTTCCAGAACGCGCTCACCAGATGCTTTGGATTGAGTATAGTTATTAATATGAAATCCAAGTCCCCACATCGGTCCGATAATGAACCAGATCAAGCTAAAAAAGGCAACAAGATCTCCAAGAGATAGCTCGCCCTTGATTACCAGCGTACCGCCCACTGCAAGCAGAACAGCGACACTAATCGAAGCAAGCAGCTCCATGACCGGAAAAAACTTACTCCACAATAATGCAGCCGTAATTTGGTTGTTTTTGTAGCGCTCGTTACGATGGGCGAACTTCTCCATTTCATAAGGCTCGCGTGCAAATGATTTCACGGTGCGCACACCCATAATATTTTCCTGTACAGCCGTTGTCAGGGAACTGAGCGCCATACGCATTTCCTGAAAGGCTGGATGAATTTTCGATTCGAACTTGAGCGCGACACCTGCCAGAAATGGAATAGTCAGCATCGTGATCAAAGTAAGCTGCCAATGAATGGACATCATAACAGCAGTTCCAAAGGTCACCATTAGTCCTAAATTCAGCAGCTGAGCAAACCCGAAGCCGACAAAGTTACGAATTGCCTCCAGGTCGCCAGTCAGTCTTGACATTAGATCGCCAGTTTTGGCTGTATCATAATAACGAAACGATAAAAACTGCAGCTTCTCATAACAAGCGTTTCGTAATCGATAAGCTAAATAATTGCCTAGTCTTCCACCAAAAAAGCCATGTAAAAATTGCAGGAATGCCTTAACTACAACGACACCTACTGCAGACAGTGCAATCCACAGCACCTTATCATAATTTCCGACACTGATTACATCATCTATCAGCGTTCTAAGCAGCATTGGATAGACGAGTCCCAGCCCCGTTGCGGCAGCCAAGCATAAAATGGACAATATTAAATAGAGTCGTCGATCCCTGTAAAACCCTCGAAGTTGATTAAGAACCTCCATGTCATTCCCTCCCTGTTAAGCAAGCATCAAAGACCTCCCTTTATAAATGGCTGCAAAAGTGCAGTTTTTCGGAATCAATACCATCAATCCAGCCGAAAAGCCTGCAAAAGTGCACTTTTATTACTCTTATTGAGCCAGAATTTGCGTTTTTGCTCAAAAAAGATGTACTTTTGCATGAATTCCACATGACTGATTAGCATTCCGGAAAAAAGATGCTCTTTTGCAGTAATTACTTATAAGAGGTCTTTGTGCAGTTGCTGCAATCGATTCGTAATGCTCTTCCATAAATCTTCGTCTTCTTCGTGATCTGCCGGCACAGTCAAGCCAGCCTCCCACTCTTTCCATTCCAATTGAAGCTGAACTGCATGATCCGAAAATCTCCGCGTTGTTTCTGTACGATAGAAGTCGAAGAGAGTACTCCCTGACCTCTCCACCGCTTGCTTGATCTCAGCATCAAGCTGATCGCTTAAGGCATCACGGAGACGCTGCTTACCTCCACCCTCGAAGAATGTCTTCGGATTTTTGAAATACGAAAAGTAGTCACTGCCGAGCAAGCTATGATCCAGCATCCCTTCCGCAATCTCAGGTGTTTCCCATACGTCCGGAAATTCCTCAGATAATGCAGGGTACATGCTTAACTCTTGATTTAAGCTTTGAATCCAAGCTTTGTTATCTTCTATCAGCATGCTTTGGCATTTCTTTTCCATTCGCAAAGAAGTCGCTTGAATTTCACGGGATAATTCAATAGACAGCTGAGTTAAATACTCCCGAAACGTGGATGCGAATTTACGCTTCATATCACCGCCGGACTCCTGCAGCAGTGAGGGATGAAAGTACTCGTGAAACAGATCATTGGCGTAATAAAGGAGGCGTCTCCGAACATGGAATAACAGCTCATTCATTTCTTGATTGATCTCAGAGCTCTTGTCACATTGGGAGAGCAGAGTAAGTTTGTCTTCAAATTTCTGACGATCCACCAGCAGGCTCTGCTGCTGACGGGCTTTCTCTTCTTGTCCCTGAACAAGCAAAGCGCCTCTCTGCTCCGCCCGATCTATCCATTTCTTTAAGTCATTTGCTGCTGATTGAATCGTAATTCCTGCTAGATCCTGATCAATAAAACCGAGGAACTGTTCCTCAAAGCCCGTAAATCCGCAGCTTCTTAGCGCTTCCATGTCACCGCTCAGCTTTGCCTCCAATGCCAAATGACTGGAAACAGCAAAAATTTGCGGCTCCTCAATTCCAGCACCCCGCAAACCATCCTCAACGTGATGAACCACAGAGTCAAGCTCCTGTGGAGTAGCGGCAAGGTCAGCAGCATTAACCATAAAAAACATTTTATCAAGCGCAAAGCTGCCCTTTACACGGCCGAGATGTGCGAGAAACTGACGATCCGCACGGGAGAATGCATGATTATAGTAGGTTACATACAGCAATGCATCGCTGTTTTTCATATATTGAAAGGTAACGCCTGTATGGCGAGCGTGAATAGAGTCTGCACCCGGAGTATCAACAATGATGATACCTTGCTCGGTAAGCGGACAGGAATAATACAAATCAACACTATCAACAAAGCAAGCAATGCTCTCTTCCGCTACGTAAGGTGCAAAGTGGTTCAACTGAACCATTTCCTTCTTGCCTAACCGCAAAGCATTGTGATCCCAACCAGCGGCGGCCGCTCTTAAAAAGCTGTAATGCGCTCTCCCCGATGAAGTAACATCGCTAGCCTTAAGCCTGCTTACTTCACTCTGCCAGCTCCGCGATTTCCATGCTCCAAGCTGAAGCGAATCATAGGAGTATGCCAGATCGCTTTCCATCGCCGCCTGTGATTTGAACGTTATCACTGCGTGCCCATGCGGAGCGCCATCCACAGGGGCAAGAATGCGGTTGATCGCCGCGGTCGTTGGATGCGGCGATACAGGCAGCACCTGAGCGCCAAGCAGGGCGTTCGCGAAGGAGGATTTGCCAGCGCTGAACGCTCCGAACAGCGCAACCGTAAATCGTCCGCCGCGCAGTCGGGCTGCGCGATCGGTCAGCTCCCGCACCCCCGATCCGAAGGAGGGGTACGGAGCAAGCTCTGTGGCGGCGGCCTCCAGCAACGCGGCCGCTTCCGCCAGCCGCCCCGGGCGGATTGCCGCAGCCGGGGCGGCCTCGCGCTGCAGGGCGCTGCCCCCGCCCTGCGGAGGGGCAGGCGCCTGCGGCGCCGCTGCCGCCGTGCGCTGCGAAAGCAGCGGCGGCAGTGCGGGTACGTCCCTCACCTCCGGCAGTATGCCGGGAGGGAGGGACGGCGGCGCGCCGAGCAGCGCGTGCAGCTGCGCCGCGCGCCCGCGGGCGGCGGTGCGGAGCGCATGCGCGCGCTCCGCGGCTGCGGCCCTCGCCTGCAGCTCACCCTGCTGTGCGGCGAGGGCCGCCTGCGCCTCTGCAAGGCGAGGCGCAAGCTCCTTCAGCAGCCCGTCCGCGACGGACAGGGCTGCACGGCGGTAGCGGCCGGATATATCGGCCGCCACATCGGCGCAGTAGCGCAGCGTATACTCGCCTGACACAATCGCCCCTTCCCTTGCCGGGGCGGTTATCCATGATTCTTCGCACTGTGGCAGCTCAGCATCCAGAAGGCTCTCCCACTCCTGATTCCAGAGTCCGTGGGCTTTGCCTAAGCCGCGCAGCAGATCCCTGACATGCCAATCCAGCTGTGCCGCTGTCTGTTCGCTGAGCTTTTCAAGAAATTCTTCTTTACGGCGCTCCTGCTCCCGTTGAGTTTTTCCTTTATGAAACAGCAGCCCTGTCTTAAACCCGGATTGTCTGCTTTCAAGATAAAGTCTGGCTGCCTCCCGCAATCCAGGAGTCATCATCTGTACACTGCCAAGCAGCGAGTCCAGTTCCTCAATCCACTTGCTTCTCAGGTACTCTGCTTGATCAGTACCATCTGTCATTCGCTGCTCCATATCCTGCAATTCCTTATGTATAAGCTCTAAGCTAGCCTCATCTCCCCCCAACTGCAGGCATGCTTCAAATTCGGCACTATCATCAGACTCTATTCTCTCAAGGAACTGCTCCGCTCCATGATGAAGCGAACGAGCGGTGCTGTAATCCAGCAGCAGCTGCTGCTCCTTCAACAAATATGAGACAGTGTCCTTCAAGCCTTCAAGCATGTTCAATGGATGCTCAAGCTCTTTGAGGGATACATAAAAAACTCCGGCCGAAACGATACCCCACAGCTCAAAAGCCGATTCTACCGAGCTGCGATAAGTTTCAAAGGACAGCTCCTTCTCTCGATGCTTATCGATCTGATTAATGACCAAATATAATGGTTTGCCCCAATCGGCCAACACCTTGGCAAAGCTTAGATTGCTTTCCGACAGGACATGATTATAATCCATGACATAAAACACGACATCTGCCAGATGCAGCGCTGAATTTGTTGCCAAAGCATGGGCGGCATCTCCTGAATCCACTCCCGGTGTATCCAGCAGCACTCCGCGATTCCCAAGGATCGGAATGTCATCCCATATTTCGATCATCGAATAAGTCGTACCCTCTCGACAATATTGATCTACTTGATCACGTGGAACGGCGATTTTGCTATTCTCCGGGGAGAACCATTCACGATTTTCAGAAGCTTCACTTATGACTGCGGGAGTCAGCAAAACCTTAGGCTCTCCATTGCGCAGTGCAGCTACATTAGCCGTTGTAGGCATCGGCCCTGACAATAGAACCTGCTTACTGCATAATGTATTGATCAAGCTTGACTTTCCCGCTGAAAAATGACCGCAAAATGACAGAGTTAATTCATCTTTAGACAGCTTTTCTAACAAATCATGCACTTGCATGCTGGCGATATCATCATGATAAGAAGCATACCACCGGCTTATCTCTGCAAGCTGCTCTTGCAGGCGACTGCGATTACTTGTAGACACTCTGCTCATTCTCGTTACACTCCTTCTGCCTGAGCGTCATCGACGCTTGCTCATGACCCGGAAAGTTCAATCTTTTTTGAAATACCACCATTTTACCTTACCTGATACTGACTTAAAAGTAGTGACCAACATTTCCTCTAATTTATACATGATTATATTTAATTTGTATACGTTCCCCTTATTTATCTTAAAAAGAATATTGAAGATTAAAAAAATCGGCTTTCGGATGAACGTCATCCCAAAGCCGATTTAATTACTCTGTAACTTATTACATGTAAATTACAAGGAAGCAGATGCTGCTTCTGATACGTTCAAATCACCTTCGGAAGGAATCAAAATTTCAAACACTTTACCGTGCTGTAAAATCATGACACCTTTATCGCGATCCTTCATCACGACAACCTCCGGCTTTACAGACATACGTTCCAAGTAGTGCGCAGGAACCTCACCGGAATCACTTACCAGAACTCCTTCCAGCTCGCGTTCATCATTTTCCTGCAAATCGATTTCCATCACTTTTTCAAATACGTCAGAAAATGTTTCAAAGTTGTCAGTGTACACAGAAATACATTTCATGGAGTCTCATCCTCTACTATCGGTTTCTTTTCTTTCTTGTCACTATCATTTATTTTTACTGACTTGTGACCTTTTCATACGTTTTTTGCCTTCCCGGCAAACGTCAAGAAGCGGGCATGTCTCGCAGTTCGGATTCTGAGCCTTGCAGTGGTATCTTCCGAAGAAAATCAATCGATGGTGAGTTAGCGTCCATTCTTCCTTTGGGACCCGCTTCATCAATTTTTTCTCGACTTCCAGAACGGAATCGTTCCAGCCTGCCAGACCAAGCCTCTTGCTGACACGCTCCACATGGGTATCTACCGCGATGGCAGGGACACCAAAAGCATTGGAAACGACGACATTCGCCGTCTTCCTCCCTACGCCCGGAAGCTTGACAAGCTCAGCATGCTCCGTCGGTACATCCCCGTCATACTGATCGATCAAAATGCGACACAGGTTTTGGATATGCTTCGCCTTGCTGCGGAACAGACCAATCTTGCGGATGTCCTGTTCCAGTTCTTCCAGTGGGACGGAGATGTAGTCTTCAGGAGTTTTATATTTCTGAAACAGATCCGCTGTTACTTTGTTCACCGTCGCATCTGTGCACTGCGCAGACAGCAAGACCGCAATAGTCAGCTCAAAGGCATTGCTATGGTTAAGCTCACAGTGTGCATCCGGAAACATCGCAGCAATCGTATCCAGAATATGACGAACAGCAGCAGCATTCATACTCCAACACCCCACTTTCTTATCAGCAATACAACATCGTTTCATTGAATTAAATTTCCTGATATCTTCAAAAAAACCGTCTCGACCGGGAATGATCCCGTATCAAGACGGTTATTCGCACGAAAACGATTATTGCTTCTCTATCTCAACCAGCTTGTCGCCATTGAAATACAGAACAATTTTATCATTTTCTTTGAGGGATTGCACGGATAATGTAGTGTCACCTTCGTGAATATATGTGTTAGATTGCAGACTAAAGCGGTAATTATCATCTGACATGCCTGAACGAATAACTACAATTTCATTAGTCACTGTATTGTAACGCGATAATTTACGTTCCAAGGAGGTAAGAACTTTGACAATCAGCTTACCGTCCGTATCTCTCGTAACGACAACATGATCAGAAGCAGTAAGGCTCGTGCCGCTCGTGCTAGTCGAGCTTCCCCGCATTACCTTGACGCCGCTTGCCAGAGACAGTGATTCCTGTGAACCTGCAAATGACTTCAACGTAAGCGTGGATCCGTCTACACTCACCACTTTACCATACGTCAATTTCGCTACTTGAACTACAGTAGGTGTATTTCCGTTATATGCTACGTTAATAGTTTGGCCTGCCTTGATGTCAGAAATTTTAATGGCGTTGCCATTCTCATCCAGAATAGTAGCTTTATCCGTATAAATACTTCTGCTAACGCCATCCGCCGTAGCAATAATTCGGTTGCTGGCGCTCGTCACGGACACTACTTCATGCTGCAGGGATGATTTAACATAGAGAGTTTGGATAGTATCCTGATTTGAACTCAGGAGGATGCTAACCGCGTCGCCAGTCTTCAAATCCGCAATCGTACCGGAGCTTTTGCCAAACAGCTCGACGCTTGGTGAAGAGCCTTGGTATGGAATTGATACTTCACGCCCGTCACTTAGCTTAATGATCACTTTTTTGTTGTTAATATCGGTAGAAACATAGGTTCCATCGTATTTATAAACGACCTGCAGGGAAAGCACGCGATCCCCAATCGTCGTCATATTAATACGTCTTCCTTCATTTAACAATGATTCAGCTCCGGTAAGAGTAGGTGTAGCAGAATTGTATTCTACCTTCGTTTTATCATCTATTGTAAAGGTTTGAACCTTCTTATTAGAGTCTACAACGATAAGCGCTTTGTATTTAGGCTCATATTTAACGACAGATAAATCGGTTAATTGCTCGGATTGACGTCCAGTCACGACGATCTTAGTAATTTGGTCGCTTGTGTTAAGCGTGAGATCCACTTTATCGCCGCCCTTAACGTCGGCAATCAAATCATCAAGCTTCGCATCGGCAATACCGTTAATCACGACACTTGGCTTATCAGCCAATACCTTGATTTCGGCTTTTCCGGATGCATTTGAGTAGCTCAGCAGCTTGTCGCCTTCGATGCTGAGCAAGGTACCTGCTACTGTACGCTCCATGGCTTGAGTAATTTCGAGCTTGGCAATGACATTATTCTCAACGAAGTATTTTACAATTGAGCCTGATTGAATTTCGCCCGCGTTATTAAGCAATTGATTCTGATATAACAGGATGGAAGAATCGTCATATTTAAATGCCTCTACATTACCGGAAGCATCCTTAATGTTGATGCTCTTATTCGTCAGATTGATAGAGTCAACAGTACCTGTTCCCGTTTTGTTAACGATAGCGGATTTCACCTGAACGATGATCGGCTTCTTATCAGCCGTATAAGTCTCGCGTTTTACAACAACTGTGCTGTCAGGAGTCAGGCTATCAACGCTGATCGCATTGCCATTCTGATCAAGGAAGCTTGTAGTAGCATCGAAGTTAACGTTCACTGAATCATTGTTAACCAGAAGCAGCAATCTGTTACCGGCCAATACTCTCAGCAATGTTCCTTCCGTGCTTTCGAGCTGCTGCTTTGTATCTCTGATTTCAACGTATGCCGCAGAGCCTACTTTATCTACTGCAAGCACCTTCGTATACAATTGCAGCGCACTCTTCGAGGCTTTAGTCTCCGAGTCCTTCGTAAAGTACACCGAACGGGAGTCCAGATTAAAGCTCTTCGTTTTGCCATCGGCAAATAAAGTTAATTTGTTATCCGTCAATTCAGTAACAATACCTTCTACTACATTGGTATATCCAGGATTCACGTACTCGCCGCCACGGCTGAAAAATGTCGCCAATTGAGCACGTGTTACTTTACCCAACGGGTCAAAACGGTTTCCTTCAATCCCCTTGGTAAGCTCCAGTTGTACAGCTACGTTCACATACCCGCGAGCCGATGCCGTAATCGTGCTTTGATCTGCAAAGCCGGTTGACGCACCCGCTGCAGCTTTTGCTTCTGTGTCTTTGCCAAGAGAGCGAACTAACAGCTTCGCGATCCATTCACGAGTCGCCTTCTTCTCACCCCACGATTCCTTTGCACCAGTGGCCGCAGCCTCTTCCGTTTTATCGATGAGGTTTTTCTTAACCGCAAGCTCCAGATAAGGCTTGAAATAGTTGCCTACTTTTAGCTCGGCCGGGGCATCTGAACCAGTGCTAAGCTCGGAATCCAGGTTCATAAAGCGAACAGCCATCGTAATGGCTTCCTGCTGAGTTACATTGTCGCCTGGACGGAATTTACCCGCATCCCCAAGCAAAATACCTTCAGCTGCAAGTTTGTATATATGCTTTTCAGCCCAAAATCCGTCCTTTACATCGCTAAAAATCAATGCGGCGGCAGCCGTTTGATTTGTTGTAGCTGTAGGTTCTGTTTGATCAGCAAATACCGCTGCTCCGCCACTCAAGCACATTGCTGTAACTAACATGGTAGATGCAGCCTTTTTAGCGCTGCGTCTATAACTGCGTTTATAAGATGACATTAAATTCTCCCTTTCTAAAAAATGATCTCTTATTTATTCGACAGCTAATGTGCAAGTTCCTTCATTTCAGATCATTTTCGAGTCATTGGATGCTCCAGCTCTTCGTGTCCCATCAATGTGTCAACCTGCTGACCATCTACAAGAAGCTCTATCGACTCTACTTCCTGAAATTGAAACATTGTTTTCTTCAGAGCGTCTAAAGCCAGCACCTCGCCACCTGCACCAAGTCGGGCCTCATCAGGCAGCGTAATATCAATAGTCAAAGCGCCATCCTTAAGCACCGCTGAATGGAATTCAACCTTACCCCATAGCGGAAATAAATTGGAATCGTTGCTTTGAAGTGATTTCAACGCTGCCAAATATTTGTCCTGCTCTTGTTGGTAGGTGATCTCCTTGGTTTCCTTGATCAGATCCAGCATTTGATCGTCTGTATAATAAGCATCGATTGATTGACTCAGCTTGTCGTTGACCTCATCAGGCTGGTTGCTATTGTTACCCTTACTGGTTTCGTTGCCTGATCCATTGCTGGAATTGTTCTGCTCTGGAGTCGTAGTAGATTGATTTCCGCTTCCGTTTACTGTAGTAGTCTCATTCTGCTGTTCAGGCATTGGGGCAGCGGTTTGAGGCTTCTGACCACATCCCGCGCTTATTGCAAGCAGGAGAACCAGCATCCCTGAAACCCAAATCCTTCTGTTCATGACCCATTCCCCTTTACTATTTATGTTGGATACTTGTTGATTTCATATTGAATTATTCACCGATTGAATTATTCACCGAGATATTCTTTGATTCCCTTTACAATGCCTTGTGCAACGCTATTCTGAAAATCCTCCGTATACAGCAATGCATCGTCATTTTTGTTGCTTAAATAACCGCACTCCAGCAATACAGCCGGCATCGTAGTTTCACGAGTCACATGAAGGCTCTTGGAACGAACCTTGCGATCACTAAGTCCTGAGGATTCAACCAGATATTTGTGCATAACATTGGCAAGAGCGATACTCTCATTTCTCGAGTAATAAGTCTCAACCCCACTGGCTGTAGCTGAACCCGAGTTGGCATGAATAGAAATAAATATAGTTGCATTTAAACTATTGGCAAGCTTGGCTCTATCCTGCAGCGTAGGATACGTATCACTTTCCCGGGTCATTACCAGTTCAATATTGGCTTCATTTTTTAGAAGTGCCTGTACCTTCAATGCAACGGCCAGATTGAAATCCTTTTCGTTCTTTTTGGTTACGCTGATGGCTCCGGGATCACTTCCGCCGTGTCCAGCATCCAGAACTACCAGCTTCTTGCCATTGTTAATCGGAAATCCGGAATTGGAATCCCCATCCAAATCAACAATAATCAATCCATCACTGTTCTGGGTTAATGAATAATTCGAAGCATTATTCAAGTCTATAACGATTCTCACGGTTGAAGGGTTATTATTAAAAAGAGCATACCTTACTTTAGATACTTCAGGATATTCAGTGACATCAAAGTAACCATTCATTGTGCTATCCAGCGTCTGATTACTTGCGAACGTATTGGCAAATTTCGTATTCGGCAAATCTACAACAATTCGATCCGGTGCAGACATTTTAAAAATGCTAGGCGTCACGTTTTTATCTACAGCGATCATTAATTGATTGTTCTGAAAAGAGATCCCTGCAACATTCGCCAAATTTGCATTGCTGTTATCTACATTAGAGTCCGATCCTCCGGACCCGCCATTGTTATCGCTACCATTGTTGTTATTGCTATTGTTGTTGCTCCCATTGTTGTTATTGCCGTTGTTTGTTCCAGAGCCTGCATTAGAGCCTGAACCAGAATCAGATCCCGAATCCGGAGAGTTCAAATAAACGGTTTTGGAGGAGTTGTCCCAGCCTACCCCAAGTCCCATTTGCTCACTGACAAAACGTATCGGAACAATAACCGTATCCGACATCAGCTTCGGGGCTACGGACAATTTTACTTCCTTACCATTAACGGTTGCCGCGCTCTGATCCACGACCAATTTCAATACTGTATTGGACTGCTGTATGGTTACCGTGCGCGTCTTTGTATCCCAATCGACGTTAAAACCCAGCTCCTCTACGACGACACGAATAGGAATCATTACACTTCCGCTCATGTTCTGGACCTGTCCATTTTTAGGCAATTCAAGTGCCTTGCCGTCTAAACTAATGCTGGTACCTGCTGCGGCATGTCCAATTTGCGGAATCAAGAACATCATCATGACAAAAAACATAAAACCCATAAAACCTCTTTTTTTCATCCGTCACCCCTACCATCCTAGTATTTTGTCTCATGATGTCTAAGGCTACAACTAGATTCCAAGGGCACCATCAGACGACTTATTAGACGTGAAAATGCTTTAAAAGTTGCGATATTATACCATTTTTCTTCACAATAATTTCTACCTAAAGAAAATTTACGACAAAAAAAATGATCCCGAGATTTATTTCGAGATCATTTTATATAAAAATCTATTATTTCTTGATCGGATGGTCAAGCTCAACATGCCCCATAAGAGAATCTATTTGTTGCCCTTCTACAGTCAGCTCAAGCTGCTTCACTTCATCAAACTGGAACATAGTATCCTTAAGCGCATCGATAGCCATTGCCTCTCCACCGGCACCAAGTCTGGCTTCGTCCGGAAGCTCTATATCGATCGTGACCTGACCCTCAGAATATACCGCTGATCGTAACACAACCTTCTCCCATAAAGAGATCTTTCCAGCTTCGGGAGTTTGCAAAGCCTTGAATGCTTGCGTATATTTATCGGCTTCGTCCACATAGTTGATCTGACGTTCAACTGACTGCAGCACCATTAAATCATCATCTGTAAAAAACACCAAAATCGTCTTAACCGTTTGCGTCTTTTCATCCGGTGCAGCTGCATCCTTGTTGCTCTCATTATTATCTTCTTTTATCGGGTTGCTATCTGAATCAGCATCCGGCGATGCAGTTACTGGATCTTGCACAGCTTGCGCCCCCGAATTATTTGAACCATTAGGCGCTGCCTGCGGCTTCTGTCCGCATCCGGCAATAACGACAAGCAATAATATCAACAATCCTGCTATCCATTTTCTGTTCATTGTACTTACCCCCTATGACAACCAGCTTATGATGCAGTTCATTACAGACCCAGGTATTCCTTAATACCTGCAACAATTCCTTCAGCCATCCGCTGCTGAAACTCTTCCGTATACATAAGAGCCTCATCGCCGGCGTTACTAAGATATCCGGCTTCCAAAAGAACTGCCGGCATTACCGTTTCTCTTGTGACATGCAAACTGCTGTAGCGCACCTTGCGGTCGCTTAGCCCCGTAGCAGCAACCAAATGCTTATGCATCACATTCGCGAACGGAATACTATCATCTCTAGAATAGTACGTCTCAGAGCCGCTCGGGTTGCTTCCATTTTTCGTATCCAGGCTGTTCCCGTGAATGGATACGAATAAATCGGCTGCAAGATCATTTGCTACCTTAACACGATCCTGTAATGTCATTGTAACATCAGTAGTCCGTGTAAGTACAAAATCAAACGCCGTTTCTTGCTTCAACAGGTTCTCAACCTTTAGTGCAACAGCCAGGGTAAAATCCTTTTCTTGTTTCTTAGTTACCCCGATAGCGCCCGGTTGACTCCCTCCATGACCTGCATCGATGACAACCAGCTTCCTGCCGGTGTCTCTTTTCTCAGCGAGCTCGATCGATACCTGACCGTCTCCGGAATTGGTTACCGAGTACAAGCTGTCCTGATTCATGGCCATAACAATACGAATTGTCGATGGTGAACTACTAAATAAAGAGTATCGAACACCTGAGAGGTTAGCATCACCCGTTACAGCAAACTCTCCTTTAAATTGTTCATTTAAAGGTAATGTGTTTTTGAAATAATCAGAAAAAGTCGCCTGTGGAATATCGATAACAATTCGGTAAGGCGCACTTAAAGTAAATACCTGTGGCTGAATGCTGCCAGTTGCAGAAATCATAAGCCTGTTGTCACTATAGCTAATTCCTTCTAGCTGTGCCAAGACGCCTTGTGACTCATTATTATTTGGATTGGTCGTTACATCTGTCGTTAGGAATTCGCTCTGCTCCGGCGGATTAACCACTTGAGTCTCCTCTACTTTAAAGGTCGGATTTGAGCTTGCTCCGCTGGCGATAATTCCACTACCAGTACCCCCGTTAGGACTGTACAAATAAGCGGATTTGCTGGCGTTATCCCAGCTTACGTTAAGCCCCATCTGCTCGCCTACAAATCGAAGCGGCACCATGGTGGTTTTATTCTGTAAAAATGGCGCAGTAGATAGAGTGATCATGTTGGAGTCTACTTGCGCTTCATTACTATTTACAACCAGCTTGAGTGAAGTTGTGTTTTGTGTAATCGTAACCGTTCCCGTCTTCTGCTCCCAATTCACATTGTATCCCAGTCCTTCGGCAATTACACGAAGCGGAACCATAACATTGCCTTTAACAATGTCAGCCGCTGCATTGTCAGGCTGCTTCAGCTCCATACTATCAAGATAGATATGCGTCTGTGTCGTTAATGAAGCGGCATTGCCCAGTCCGGGAAATGCAAAAAGAAAAAGTATAAACAGCATAAAACATCCGATTTTTTTCACTTTTATCCCTACCTCTGCCATAGGTTGCTTAGTGATTGCTAATTGCTTCCATAATATCAGAAAATAGCACCTACTGACAGACAAAAATTTTCATAGAGAGACAAGTTAGGACAAAATGGCCCGAAAAACTAGTTACGGGTGAACGTATGAGTGATGGAAGAAGGGATTCATATTGGTTTTCAATTAAGTGAGTCAGACTTTAAGGGTAAAGAAGGGACTTATTTTTCATTTTTTTGAAGAATCGCTTAAAAATAAGACCTAAAAATGGTGCTAATTTGTAATTTAATCGCTGAAACCCAACTTTAATAACCCTTTTACACAATATAGAGGTAAAAAAGGGCTCTATTTTCAAAAATCCGCTTTAAATCTGAGAAATAAGGCCTTTTTTTACTCTTATGCGTAGGCAGCTGCAATACTGGTAACTGTAATTCTAATAGCTGCAATTCTAGTAGCTGTAATTCTGATAGTTGTAATGCTGGTAGCTGCATTACTGGTAGCTGCATTACTGGTAACTGCATTACTGGTAACTGCAATTCTGATACCTGTAATTCTAGTAGCTGCATTACTGGTAGCTGCAATGCTGGTAGCCATTCAATAGTCAATAGCGCTGAATGCTCTGTGAATCTAAATTCTCAGCGAAAATTTAATAAGCCCGGCGATAATTCTATAAGCCCTGCAAAAAAAAGGCCCCGAAGGACTATTAAGTCCATCAGGGCCTCATTTCTAAAAAATATTAAGCAAATTTCTTCTTCTCGTAAGCTGCGATCAAATCTTCATGCTGGAGAGTAAGGCCGATATCGTCCAGACCTTGCAGCAAAAATTGACGACGGTGCTCATCAAGATCAAACGCAATGTTCAGGCCCTCATTGTCAGTGATTGTCTTGTTTTCAAGATCCACTGTCAACTGGTAGCCTTCACTTTTAGCTGTACGTTGGAACAATTCCTCAACCTGCTCTTCTGACAATTTGATGGGCAGAATTCCGTTCTTGAAGCAGTTATTGTAGAAAATATCTGCAAAGGAAGGCGCGATTACGCAGCGGAATCCGTAGTCGAGAATCGCCCAAGGCGCATGCTCACGGGAGGAGCCACAGCCAAAGTTAACACGGGAAATCAGTACAGATGCACCTTCATAACGTGGCTTGTTTAGCTCAAACTCCGGATTTACGTTACCTTCTGTATCAAAACGCCATTCAAAGAACAAAAATTGTCCAAAGCCTGTGCGTTCAATGCGCTTCAAAAATTGTTTAGGAATAATTGCGTCAGTATCGACATTTACACGATCGACCGGTCCAACTACACCAGTAAGTTTTTTAAATGCTTCCATGGATCATTTCTCCTCTCAGGCTTGATTAGCTAACGATATCCCATTCACGAACATCGACGAAACGGCCTTTAATCGCTGCCGCTGCCGCCATAGCAGGAGATACCAGATGCGTTCTGCCACCACGACCTTGACGACCTTCGAAGTTACGGTTTGAAGTAGATGCACAGCGTTGACCTGGTTCGAGAACGTCAGGGTTCATCGCAAGGCACATACTGCAGCCAGCTTCACGCCATTCAAAGCCTGCTTCAACAAAAATTTTGTCGAGACCTTCTTTTTCAGCCTGAATTTTAACGCGGCCCGAGCCTGGCACTACAATTGCAGTGACCTTGTTGGACACCTGGTGACCCTTGGCAATTTCCGCTGCTGCTCTCAAATCTTCAATACGTCCGTTTGTACAAGAGCCGATAAACACATAATCGATCTCAATGTCAGTCATTGGTGTTCCTGGAGTCAATCCCATATATTCAAGCGCTTTTTCAGCTGCTTTACGCTCGTTATCTGTTTCAAAATCAGCAGGATTCGGAACGCTCGCATTGATGTTAGTTCCCATGCCCGGGCTAGTTCCCCAAGTTACTTGCGGGATCAATGCATCAACGTCGAAATCTACAACACGATCATATTCAGCACCTTCGTCAGTTGTAAGCTTCTTCCACTCAGCAACAGCTTGTTCATATGCTTCATCCTGAGGTGCATGCTGACGACCCTTCAAATAATTGAAAGTAGTTTCGTCAGGTGCGATCAAACCTGCTCTTGCCCCGGCTTCGATCGACATATTGCAGACAGTCATCCGCTCTTCCATTGTAAGCTCACGGATAGCTTCGCCAGTGTACTCGATAACATATCCGGTAGCAAAGTCTGTGCCGTATTGTGCAATAACGCCAAGGATCAAGTCTTTTGCCGTAACACCTGGTTTACGCTTACCTACAAAACGGACTTCCAGAGTCTTGGCTTTAGCTTGCTGCAAGCATTGTGTTGCCATTACGTGTTCTACTTCACTTGTACCGATACCGAATGCAAGCGCACCAAACGCACCGTGAGTAGAAGTATGGCTGTCGCCGCAAACGATCGTTTTACCCGGGTGAGTAAGCCCGAGCTCAGGGCCCATAACGTGAACTACGCCTTGATCAATCGTATCGAGGTCATACAGAGTAACGCCAAAATCACGGCAATTTTTCGACAACGTGTCGATTTGCTGCTTCGAAATTGGATCTTTGATGTTGAAACGATCTTTAGTCGGTACGTTGTGATCCATTGTCGCAAAGGTAAGCTCGGGACGACGCACCTTGCGTCCGCTCAATCTCAGGCCTTCAAAGGCTTGCGGCGAAGTTACTTCGTGTACAAGATGAAGATCGATGTACAAAATGCTCGGCTTGCCCTCTTCCTGATAAATAACGTGATTGTCCCAGATTTTCTCATACATTGTCTTTTTAATAGTCATTTTAGAATTCCCCCCAAAAAAAGGATTCAACCTTAACGAATTGTGACCTGACATCGCAGTATGCTAGATTAACTACCACCTGTCGCCTTGCCAGTACGCTGACAACAATTCGTATGCTGAATCCACTATATCACGTTACTATTCATTGTTCCAAGATATAATATCTATAAAAGTGATAGTCTTGACCTATAAGCCTGGATAGGGCCAAATTGGAAATCGCTTATTAAAATTGATTTATCCGAGCCAGTTTTCTTTATAAGCAACCGCTCCCAAAATACCCCCAATTAAAATAGAAACCAGAACAACAATCGGTTGATTGCACCACCGTTTTATTTTGTCCTTCACAAGAGATAAGTCTCCTATCTGTTATGGTCTCCACTTATGATTGCATTTTCTGCATCGATTAATCGGTTTCTTCATAAAGCTAAAGACAGAAATGATAATAGGTACAAATCCCAATATAAATAACGGCCAAAATACAAGCAGGCCAATCCAGAGCATAATTGCTGCAATCGCCAGCCATGAAAGGAAGTAAAACATTTTCCCTCTGGAGACAACTTCATTTGATTTACATCTTGGACAAGACTCCCATTTATCCTCCATACTTCTTTCTCCTTCACGTATTAAGTAAATGCCAAAAAGCGAGCCATTTTAAAAAGAATCGATCCCCATAACATGATCTTGCGGCACCGGCCCAATGCTGCGGCTGTCATTACTATTGTTGCGGTTATCTCCCATCACAAAGACGTGATCCTCCGGAACCTCCCAAATTTGATTCACTCCTTCAGTCATCGCTTCCTTGATATACGGCTCGTTCAGCAGCTCACCATTGCGATATACCCCGCCATTTTTTACTTCTATCGTGTCTCCCGGCAAGCCTATTACTCTTTTCACATAAAAAATTTCATCATCATGCTTACCTGACAAAAGATTAATGAGCGGGTGCTCCATAAAATCGTCCATTAAAGTGCGTTCACGATCAACCCGGCTGTCAATAATGACGATATCGCCATAATCCGGCAGCTTGTCAAAGGTATGATTCATTTTCCACGCGTATATCCGCTGTTTGTCATTTAGAGTAGGCTCCATTGAATGCCCGTCAACCTTATATGGCTGAATAATAAATATTCCGATGACCAAACTTAATACGAAGCCAATAATAATTGCTATGCTCCAGCTTTGGACTTCTTTAAAAATCTTTTTCAAAGGCTATACCTCCACTTTCTATCATTTGATTCTATTATACATAGATTCTTTCTCACTTCTCAAATATAGGAATAGTATAATACTATTGTGTTGTTCGCAATATAAAACCTAACAGAGGTGATACCATGGAACTTAGACAGCTTCAATATACACTTCAAATCGCCGAAGAACGCAATTTCTCTCGTGCTGCTGATAAACTGCACATTGCACAGCCTTCTCTAAGTCAACAATTATCCAAGCTGGAGCAGGAGCTAGGGGTTAAGCTGTTTCAACGCAATACAAGTACAGTGGAATTAACTTACGCCGGAGCGAGCTTCATAGAACACGCCCAAAAAATAATGGACGCCGTAGGGCAGCTAAGGCAAGAGATGGATGACATTTCCCAGCTTCGCGCTGGACGTGTTGTCGTAGGCAGCATGCCGATTACCGGTTCGCATTTGCTTCCTTATGTACTTCCGGCCTTTAAGGCCGCGTATCCGGAAATACAAATAAATCTTCTGGAGGATACGTCGTTGAATCTTGAAAAATTGACAGCCGGCGGAGGCACGGATCTAAGCCTACTCTCCCTCCCCCTTCAGGAGCCATCGCTTACCTACGAGCCCATTGGTGAAGAGGTTATCGATCTGGCGGTTCCGCCAGGACATCCTTTGGCCAAGCTGCAGCATAGCCGGAATGGCGTGTCTTTGGGGATGCTGAAGGAAGAGCCCTTTATTGTTCTGAAAAAAGGACAGGGCTTCCGAAAGATGACTATTGATCTGTGCAGAAGCGCCGGTTTTGAGCCTAATGTCGTTTTTGAGAGCAACAATATCGAAACCGTTCAATCCTTAGTAGCCGCAGGCATGGGAATTACCTTCGTTCCGAGATTCATTGCAAGAGCGAAGCGCAGCGAGCTGATACCGGTATATGTTCCTTTGGCTGACCCGGCTCCCAGCCGCACGCTGGTTATCGCGTATCGCAAAGGACGCTATCTGTCAAAAGCTGCCGAGGCCTTCATCGAGACGTTCAAGGACGTTCTTACCAATCGGTACAATTCCTAACTATAGCTCATACAAGTGGGGGCGTCTGTCATCAAATACCGGAATTCTGGATCTCACCTCATCGACGAGTGAGAGATCGATCGTTCCAGTAATGATCTCTTCATCCTCCCCACCCTCGGCGATAATTTCACCCCATGGATCGATAATCATCGAATGTCCAAAAAAAGAATCATTACCGCTTATCCCCGTTCGATTGCAGGCTACAACATACATCTGATTTTCAATGGCTCTGGCCATAAGAAGTGTACGCCAGTGATGCAGACGGGGGTGCGGCCATTCCGCTGACACAAACAACACTTTCGCCCCTTGTAATGATAAGCTCCGGGCTAGCTCGGGAAAACGAATGTCATAGCAGATCGACGCTCCCGCCTTCACTGCATCCAGCTCAAAGCTGACGATTTCTTCCCCCGGGGCCAAGTACTTCTCTTCCTCCATTAAACGGAATAAATGAATTTTGGAGTACGATGCAACCTCCAGACCGGTGTTCGAGAAAACTCTCATCGTATTAAAGACTTGTTTATCTCTTAGCTCTGCAATAGACCCTGCTATTACATGTATGCCATGACATTTTGCGAAATCAGCAACCCATCGCCTGGTCTCATCTCCGTCCGGATCGGCGATTTCATGGATTTTGTCAAGCGCATAGCCTGTATTCCACATTTCGGGCAATACGATGACGTCAGGCTTTACATGCCCTGCTGCAGCAATCTCCATCCGGTTCTTTAAGTGAGCCTGATTGCGGGTCGGATCGCCTAGCTTGATATCCCCTTGTATCAATGCAATTTGCCATGTGCTTCTCTTTTCCTCCATCAACGTGTTCATCCCTTCTCCATTATCCATTTTTAATTCCGACTTTATTGAATCCATCATAATATCCTATATTATCCAGTGCAAGCAGCATTACTGGATAGCGATACAAGGGTGAAAGGAATGAATAATTCATACCCGAGAGCCCTAAATACCTTCTATACAGCTAGGATAAATCGTGATAAATTAAATCTAACCTATTTATATGACCGGAGTGTGAATATAAGCGATGACCGCAAACATCCCAAAGCCGGAAAGTCTCCCTTTTATTATAGAAGCTGCAGATATTATGAACAGGCTGCCCAAGCAGTTTTTCGCTTCTCTTGTCCAGAATGTAAATCGCGAAATAGCTGCTGGTCATGATGTCATTAATCTTGGACAAGGTAATCCTGACAGACCAACACCCGCTCATATCGTACAAGCAGCGCAAGCCGCTGCGGCCAATCCGCTCTATCATAAATATTCGCCCTTTACGGGACATCGTTTTCTAAAAGAGGCAGTTGCACAGAGATACAAGGAGGACTACGGCGTCGTTTTAGATCCTGATACAGAGGTTGCTATTTTATTTGGCGGAAAAACCGGACTTGTACAAATCAGCCAAATACTGCTGAACCCCGGTGATTTATGTCTTGTACCGGACCCGGGCTATCCTGATTACTGGTCCGGAGCCGCGCTCGCCGGAGCACAAATGTCCTTTATGCCGCTGCTCAGGGACAACGATTTTCTGCCTGATTTCGGCAGCGTGTCGCCTCTTGACCGCAAAAGAGCCAAGCTGATGTTTCTGAACTATCCGAACAATCCCACTGGTGCCACGGCTCCCTTGTCCTTCTATGAGGATACGGTAGCTTTTGCAGCGAAGCATGGGATCGTTGTTGCCAGTGATTTTGCGTATGGAGCGATCGGGTTTGACGGCAAGCGTCCCGTCAGCTTCCTGCAGGCAGAAGGCGCCAAAGAGGTTGGCGTTGAATACTACACTCTCTCAAAAACCTACAACATGGCAGGCTGGCGGGTTGGTTTTGCACTTGGTAACAAAAAGATAATCTCTCTCATTAATTTGCTTCAGGATCACATTTATGTCAGCCTGTTCGGTGCTATTCAGGAGGCAGCTGCGGTCGCTCTCACTGCTACACAGCAGAACGTGGCCGATCTTGTAGCCACCTATGAGCATAGAAGAAATACGTTGTTCGATGCATTAAGTGAAATTGGCTGGAAAGCGGATAGGCCAAAAGGGTCCTTCTTCACTTGGCTGCCCGTTCCGAAGCCATGGGATTCAGCCCTATTCGCACAGAAGCTTCTGGAGGAAGCTAAGGTTGCCGTTGCACCAGGTATCGGATTTGGGGAGCACGGTGAGGGCTATGTAAGAGTTGGTCTGCTCAGTGAGCCTGAACGATTAAGGGAAGCCGTTAGGCGGATCGGCAAGCTTGGATTATTTTAATCCTATTTGCCATTTTCTTTTGCAAACCCAATGAGCGCATGGTATTCTATCAGTAATTCAAAGTATTACCCATGAACGAATAAACGTGAAGACGGGACCATTAAGAGATGAATGCGTCACTCAGAGAGCAATTCCTTTGGCTGTAAGAATTGCGGACCGCATGCTCTGAAACCTACCCCCGAGCGGCCAGCGTAAGCTGGACAGCGCCCCTGTTACCGGGCTTTAGAGTCGGATGATTTTATCATCAATAAAGGTGGTACCGCGGAAGCTTAACTTTCGTCCTTTGCATGCAGAGGCGCGAAAGTTTTTTTATTAACACGAGCAACCTTGGTTCGTCCGTAATCGTTATTCTCAGTTATTACTACAGCCCTATAAGGAGTGATCTCCATGCACCGCCGCATTGTTGTCAAAATCGGGAGCAGCTCGCTGACCTCCTCGGAAGGAGGTTTGAACAAAAAAGCCATCTCCTATTTCGCTTCAGAGCTAGCGAGATTGAAAGCCTCGGATCATCAGGTCGTACTCGTCTCTTCCGGGGCAGTAGCTGCCGGATTCAGAGAAATCGGATACACGGAGCGGCCCAAGCTGCTTCATGAAAAACAGGCTGCCGCTGCTGTCGGGCAAGCCTCTCTAATGCAGGCTTACCGTGAGGAGCTTGCAGATCACGGACTCTCGGCTGCGCAAGTACTGCTTACCCGCACCGATTTTCAAAATCGAAAAAGGATGGGCAACGCCAGTATGGCACTGGAAGAGCTGCTTGTTCGCAACATTATACCTATCATTAATGAAAATGACACCGTCTCCGTAGATGAGCTTAAGTTCGGCGATAATGATACTTTATCTGCACTTGTTGCGAACTTGATCAAGGCTGATCAGCTTATTATTTTAACGGATACAGACGGCTTGTACACAAAAGATCCACGAATCGATCCTCATGCCAAAAGAATTGAACACATTCAGGAGATTACGGATGACATTTACCTTATCGCCGGAGGCTCGGGCTCTTCAGTAGGAACCGGCGGCATGCGCTCTAAAGTTGATGCTGCGAAAATCGCAACGCGCGGCGGGGTGCCTGTTTTTGTCGGCAAAGTCAATCAGCCCGGTGAATTAATTGCCGCTCTTGAAGGGACTGGCCGGGGGACTTATTTTGAGACCCATAGCGCTTCCCTCCCGAGAAAAAAACAATGGCTCGGTTTTCTGTCTACCCCTTTTGGCTCGCTGACCGTAGACCAAGGAGCGGAGGATGCCCTTATCCATGGCGGAAGAAGCTTGCTTCCTGTCGGTGTGCGCAAAGCCAAGGGCCATTTCCATGTTGGTGACGTAGTCGAGGTGGTTAATGCGGATGGCGAGGTTTTAGGCCGTGGTATTATCAACTATGATATCGAACAGCTGCTTGAAATATTAGGGCTTCCGAGCTCTGAAGTCGTGAAAAAAATCGACGTTGCTCATCGTCTGGAAGTCATTCATCGTGATGAGTGGATTACCCTTAAAGCCTAATTTTTATCAAAACTGATTTTATAGAGGAGGTAATTAAATGAGTGAGGTTAGACAAAAGACAGAGCTTGCAGGTAAGGTAACATCTATCCTGAGCGGCTTATCTACCGAGCAAAAAAATGCGGCTCTGCTAGTAGCTGCACAAGCCTTGCTGAATGCAACTGATGAAATTATTGCAGCGAATCAGGAGGACCTGCAGCGTGGTCGAGACAACGGAACATCGGAATCCTTGCTAGATCGGCTTGCCCTTAATCCACAAAGAATCGAGGGCATCGCTGAAGGATTGAAGCAAATCGTCGAGCTGCCTGATCCAATTGGAGATACGCTTGAAACCATCGATCGCCCGAACGGTCTTCATATCGTCAAACGTCGTGTTCCGCTCGGCGTTATCGGCATTGTCTATGAAGCGCGTCCGAACGTTACGGTCGATGCAATTGGACTTTGTCTGAAAACCGGTAATGCCGTAGTGCTTCGCGGAGGCTCCGCAGCGCTTTCTTCAAACCGTACAATCGTTGAAGTTATCCACGAAGCACTTAAAGGCACCGCTGTTCCTTGTGACGCCGTTCAATTGATCGAAGATCCAAATCGCTCATCCGTAGATGAGATGCTTAAGCTGAACGGTCTGCTCGATGTCGTCATTCCACGCGGTGGGAGCTCACTCATTCAAAACGTGGTGCAAAATGCCACCGTTCCAGTTATCGAGACAGGTGCAGGTATTTGTCACACTTTCCTGGATGCATCCGCTCAACCGGACATGGCGACAGCCATTACTTTAAATGCCAAGGTGCAGCGTCCTTCCGTATGCAATTCTATGGAAACCTTACTCGTTCACGAGGAGTTCGCCAATGCTCATCTGTCTGAGCTTGCTGATCGCTTTAAGGAGGCCGGGGTGGAGCTGAGGGGAGATGACAAGACAAGAAGTATCGTTCCTTGGGCTTCAACAGTATCGGTCGAGGATTTTGCTACAGAATACAACGACTATATTTTAAATGTAAAAATCGTTAGCGGCTTGGACGAGGCGCTGGCGCACATCCGTCAGTTTGGTACCAAGCATTCCGAATGTATCGTAAGCGAAGACATCGATAACGCCCGGCGTTTCCAGCAGGAGGTTGATGCTGCCGCTGTATATCATAACGCTTCGACTCGTTTCACAGACGGCTTTGAATTCGGGTTTGGAGCAGAGATCGGTATCAGCACCCAAAAGCTTCATGCCAGAGGACCCATGGGTCTCCCCGCCCTGACTTCAACTAAATATATCATTGATGGCAACGGACAAATTCGGCAGTAAATACGACAGGAGGTCATACTAATGAATTCTACTCATCTTGCAAACCTGGGTTCAATCTGCTTTTACGGTGCCGGTTCTATGGCAGAAGCAATTGCCCGTGGGCTAATCCACAAAAGTGTGGCTGCTCCAGAACAAATTTCAATGCTTAATCGCAGCAACCAAGAGCGTTTGGCTTATTTGACGCAGCAGTATGGCGTTCTAACCGGCAACAGCGAATCCGACAAGGATAAATATTTATCTGAAGCGTCTATCATTGTTCTGGCTATGAAGCCTAAGGATGCTAAAGAGGCGCTGAGTGCAATTGGACCCAAGCTTCAGGAAGGACAACTCATCGTGTCTCTGATCGCCGGCGTCTCCATATCTACCCTGCAGCAGCTTTTTGGTAAAAATGTTCCTATCGCACGTACAATGCCGAATACCTCCAGCTCGATCGGACTTGGAGCGACAGGTATTTCCTTCTCCAAAGAAACAACTGAAGAGCATGTACAACAGGTTCTCTCCATGTTCCAGTCGGTAGGTATCGTCAGCGTTATTCCGGAAGAGCAGATGGATATATTGACCGGCGTATCCGGAAGTGGACCTGCTTATATTTACTACATGATGGAAGCTATGATCGCTGCAGGTGTTGAAGGCGGTCTGACAGCAGAGCAAGCTCGTGAGTTAACGGTTCAAACTGTACTAGGCGCAGCATCTATGATGCAGGAGACCGGAGAAGAGCCTGCCAAGCTGCGTAAAGACATCACATCGCCTAACGGATCAACTCAGGCCGCATTGGAGGTGCTAGCAGACAGAGATTTCACCAATGCGGTCAAAGCAGCCGTACACCGCTGTAAAGAGCGGTCTTTTGAAATGGGACAAGCTGTAAAGGAGGCGCTTCAATGACCTACTGCAGGGCTAAATATAGACTTTTCGATCCGAAGGCGGATTTCGAACGCAAGGCACAATCCATTGCTGTTGGCATGACCGTAGGGACATGGACTGAGCTTCCGCAGATCAAACAGGAAGAAATGCGCAAGCACCTTGGCCGCGTCGAGAAGGTAGTCGTGTTTGAAGCAGAAGACAATCCTGCGGGGGAGCGTTATGCAGATATTGAAATTGCTTATCCGGACATTAATTTCAGCACCGACCTCCCTTCTCTGCTCATCACCGTGTTTGGCAAAATTTCAATGGATGGCCGTATTAAGCTGCTCGATCTCAAGCTCTCCGATCCCTTCCTAAGTCATTTTCCCGGTCCTAAATTCGGAATTTCAGGTGTTCGCCATTTATTAGGCGTTGAAGGGCGACCGCTTTTGATGAGCATTTTTAAATCAGTTGTCGGTTATGACCTGAACGAATTAAAGGATCAATTTATAGCCCAGGCTCTTGGCGGCGTTGATCTGATCAAGGATGATGAGATATTATTCGAGAATCCCCTCACTCCTATCGAGCAGCGGGCTCGAGTATGCAAGGAGGCCGCAGAGGAAGCTGAAAAGATCACTGGCAAAAAGCTGCTTTACGCCATCAATCTGACCGGACCTACCTCCAAGCTGAAGGATCAAGCCCTTAAAGCTATCGATGCGGGGGCCTCTGCCCTGCTATTCAGCGTGCTGCCTTATGGCTTTGATGTGCTTCATGAGCTCAGCTCAGATCCGGACATCACTGTACCTATTGCTGCACATCCATCATTAGCAGGAGCGTTGTATCCTTCGCAATACTATGGCATTTCCGCTTCGCTGCTCCTCGGTAAGCTGATGCGGATCGCAGGAGCAGACCTTGCCCTGTTCCCGTCGCCGTACGGCTCCGTAGTTATGCCAAGGGAGGAGAATCTTGCCATCCGCAATGAGCTGCTAACCCCTGAGCTGCCGCAGCTATCAAGCTTCCCCGTACCTTCGGCAGGCATTCATCCGGGACTTGTCCCGCGCATTCTGGACGACTTCGGAACCGATGTTGTCGTTAATGCGGGCGGAGGTATACACGGCCATCCCGGAGGGGCAAGCAGCGGAGGACGAGCTTTTTTGCAAGCCATTGATGCCGCTTTGAATAAGGTACCTCTCGAGCAGGCTGCCGAAAGCTTGCCGGAGCTTAGATCCGCTTTAGAGCTTTGGGGAGGAAAGTAATGAGCATAAGTAAGCAACCTGTTATTTTTTGTGACTTCGATGGGACTATTACTATAAATGATAACATCGTTGCAATTATGCAGCATTTCAAGCCTGCTGGATATGAAACAATCCTGGAAAAGATTTTCTTTCAGCAAATTTCTATACGTGAAGGTGTAGGAGCAATGTTTGCGTTATTTCCTTCCTCCTCCCGTAAAGAAGTTACGAATTATGTACTTGAGCAAGCAGGGATTCGAGAAGGCTTTGGTGAGTTTTTAGCCTTTTTGCAGGAACGGAGCATTCCGTTTTACGTAACTAGCGGGGGCATAGATTTTTTTGTGCGTCCCCTGTTATCTCCATTTTCTATACCTGAGGATCATATTTACTGTAATGCCTCTGATTTTAGCGGCAATCATATTAAAATTGTCTGGCCTCATCCATGTGATCAGCATTGCAGCAACGACTGCGGAATGTGCAAGACAACGGTTATGCGCGGCTTTCCTGCGGAGAAATTTGAACGGATTATAATCGGTGATAGTCTCACTGATTTTGAAGGAGCCAAGCTGGCTGACCGGATCTATTCCAGAGCCAGGCTGACTGAGAAATGCCAGGAGCTTGGACTAGAGCACACCCCTTTTGAAACCTTTACTGACATTAAAGCCGACTTCATCAGGCTGGAAGGAGAATAGCTATGGCATTTGCCGACATTCCTTTGGAAGAAAAACAATCTGCCCTGCATGATCTGCGAGGGGTTAAGGAACAATTTGCTGCCAGAGGGTGGTTCCCTGGAACAAGTGGTAATCTATCCATACGGGTTGGCGAATTCCAGCCTGATGAATTTTATTTTGCCATCACATCCAGCGGAAAAGATAAATCCGTAAACACCCCTGAGGATTTCCTTTTTGTTGATGCTGTCGGAGAGCCTTGTGAATCGACTAAGCTGAGACCCAGTGCAGAAACGCTAATACATTCTAAAATCTACCGAATGACTGGCTGCGGAGCAATCTTCCATGTTCATACTGTATTTAACAATGTGCTTAGCGAGCGGTATGGTGATGATGGTTTTGTTCCTGCACAAGGCATCGAGCTTATTAAAGGCCTTGGCATTTGGGAAGAAAACGCAGCGATTCAAATTCCCATCGTTCCGAACTATGCGGATATCCCTTCCATCGCCAAATTGATTCCGGGCGCTATCCAATCGCATATCCCGGGCATATTACTCCGCAACCACGGCATCTATGTATGGGGAAGCAACGCCTTTGAAGCAAAACGTCATCTGGAGGCATTTGAGTTCATTTTTGAGGTTGAATACAGACGTCTCGCGCTTGGCGTATAAAGGCGTAACGGATGGGATATATAATGCTGAATTAGTGAGAGTGTGATTGATAGCGTACTGGATTGAGTGATTGAAAAAGTACATGATTGAGGATTTGATTAGTAGAGTGCTTGA